>BS_KBA_SWE02_21mDRAFT_10000085_pt1 | contig 29956 bp, 36 predicted proteins | sample BalSeasSWE02_21m_FD_9196 | JGI IMG/M metagenome (IMG submission 9196)
ACTTATTGCACCTGAAATATCTTTCTTCTTTATAAATCCTCTTATCCTTACCATAAAAGCAGGTACATTAATTTTTGCTTTTCTTAACATTATAAAACGATCGATTGATACTGCCAATCCGATAATAGAACTAAGAAGTATCGGCCACATAATAAATCCACCTTTTAAGAAAATATCTAATAAGTTCATGTCTATCCTTTAATAAATTAATTATCTAACATTTTTATTTGAGAAAATTTGTGCTCCTTCTTTACTATTAAAGTTTCCAACTCTCACTCTATACCATGTACCACGTCCTGGAATCTCAGCAGCTTCTACAAACGCATTAAACCCTTTGTTCCTGTATTTACCTGCTTCATTTTCTGATATCGAACTTGATCTGAATGCAGCAACTTGAACGACAAAATAATTCCCATATTTATAAATATTGTTTCCAACATTCAAAGATTTGCTAGCTGGGATAACAGGTTTCTTATTTTCTGCTACTTTTTGTTTTGGAATTTCCTTTTCAACTTTCTTTACATCTGAAATTTCAGGCTGATTTTCAACAACATTTTTACTATCCGCCAAACCTTGATCTTCATTTTTTGAAGGTACTGTTTCAGAGATTGAAGTTTCACTAACCTTAGGTAGATAAGGATATGTAACGGGAATATCAAAATTTCTCTGAACTATTTTAGCATTATTTGATTTTAAAGATATCTGAGTAGGTTTGAGAGTAACCTCATTTTTTTTGTAAAACTCTAAATACCAATAAAGCGCTAGCGATATACCTATGACGAGGAGTGGAAATACAATAAAAGGAACCAGATTTTTCTTTTTAACCGGTTCAAAATATTCAGTTCTAAATTCATCTGCTTTATCTAATTCAATTTTATTCTCTTTAATATTTTCTTGACCTACATTTTCGAGTTCTATGGTATTTTCTTCTAAAATAGAATCACCCTCTATAACGATATCACTTATACTTTCATCTTTAATTTCTTCCTCCACTTTTTGTTCAATTTCTTTAGAATCAAATACCCCAAGATTACCAAAATTTGATTTTATTTCTTCAAATTCTTCTTCAACTTTTTTATCTATACCTGGTTTGTATGGCTCAAAATACTTTGAAGTACTTTTCCAGAATTCTTCATCGGATATCTCATCCTCGAGAGAAAGATTCTCAATTAATTCTGATTTTTCTTCTTCCAAAGTATCTTCAATTACAACTTCACCTTTTATTTCTTCAATATCATCTTCATACTTTTCGACAACGTTCTTCTCGAAAATTTCTTCCTCATATATTTCAGTTGGCTCATTTTCACTTTCTAATAACTCATTTAGCTTTTCTGATGCTTTATCAAGAATAATTTCTTGAACTATTTCAGATTGTTCAGCTAATTTATTTTCTGCCATCAATTCGTTTTTAACGCCATCTGTTTCTTCAAGTTTATTTTTTTTTACTGATGCATCATCAACTATTTTTGAAATTGATTTTGGAGTTAAATCCATATTAATTCGTTCGTCTGCGATATCAAGAATTGATTCAGCTTCAATTTGCTGAGAAAGATATTCGCCAAAATCCCAAGCAATGTTCTTTAACTCTTTTGCCTGTTTTTCATACTCACTCAATTCAGATTTTATGTCTGTACTAAGTTCATCATCACTAGATTGTTTCACCATCGTATCTAATCTAGATTTATCGTCCCACTGCAATTGTACCTGGTTTGAATTGTAAGAACGGGCATCAATAACAAGAGTTGGAAAATTTTCTTCAGACTCTTCTATCTTCGATGCTGCAATAATTTTTTCAACTTTAGATTCAATTAATCTTCTGTGTTCATATCCTGAAGTTGGCATGTAAATATTATCAAAAGGAACTCCGCGTAATGGAATTAAAGGTTTACCGATACTTAAACTAAAAGCTGAATCTATTGGATGATAATCCTCCTCATCGAAAAAAGGAATATTAAACACTTGTCCCTTTGTATCAGATTTTCGTAAATCTTTATCTTCAGAAAAAAGCACAAACTCAACTGCCTCTTCTGTAGCTTCATTATTCTTAAAACCAATAACCGGTTTTTTAATACTTCCCTTTATAAGATGGAAGTATCCAAAATCTTTAACAAAGATAGATTGCCCGATTTCTACAACAGCAGAAATTCTTTTTAAGAATAACTCAAAAAATATTTTAGCATCCGTATCTGGCACACCAACATTTTTTGCAACTTTTCTTATTAATTCCGCTTTAGTCATTTTAAATTTTATATGTAAAGATTTTACAAACGATAATTAACACCAATGATAATATTTAATGGAACTTCTTTATAACCATTCCAATAATAATTTTTCTGATTAAGTATATTATTTACATCCAAAGTTAAATCAAGATTTGGTTGAAATGAATATATAAATGAAAGTCCTAAATCAAAATAATCGCCAATAGAAATATTGTTCTCAATATCTGCATATCTGTTGGATTGATAATCCAATCTTGCAGTAGTGGTTAAACCATTCTGAAATTTATAAGTATATGCAGCATTAAGTTTAAAAGCAGGAAGATAAGGAATTTGATTGCCATCAGTATCATGTACATCTGATAATTCTACTGAGCTGTATAATTCTCCGGAGGGTCCAAGATAAAATAAAAAGTTAGCATAAGGACTAATATTTTTCATATCAGCAAAATGTAGATCAAATTTACCAGAATCAGATGAAGGCCCAAAATATGGGAATGCATCTGAAGTAAAATATTTTAGTCCGCCATCAATCTGAAAATATTTATCAAACTCATACTTTACAGATGCATTTAGGGCATTACTTTTTTCCCAATAGATACTTCCAATACTATCAACGTTAAAACAATTGTTCTTAACAACAAAATTTCCTGGACTCATAAATTCAGCGGTTGGTGCATATTCACCAAAGAGAGTAATATTTTTATCTAACTTTATCGCCACAGAAGCATAAAGTGCGTTGTAGGTTTCCCCTGCCCCGCGAGAAAAAGTCCAACCGGCTGTTCCTTTAATTAACTTTGTAAAAAATAAGCCTACAGTCGGTCGAAATAAAAAGAAATCTTTACCTGTGTTATCACCTAAAAGATTTTTAATTGAATGATTACGATAATCAACAGTAGCGCCAACATTTACAGCGGCTAATTTATATAGTGCTTCTCCTTTTAATTGCAGATTATTTTCATCAAATTCTTCTTCGGAAATATTTGTTACATTATTTGTTAAGTTTAATCCGAATAGAAAATTCTTACCAAAATCATTTTTAACATCAACCACAAATTTTCCATAGTTTAAAGTTCTTTTCTCTTCAGGATTATCCGAAGCAAAAAACTTAAAACTTGTAGTACCATAATCTCCGTTAACATTAAATTGCGTTCCAGGGAATACTTCTCCATCAATATCCGACCAATAAGTAAAATTAAATCCAAATCTCGTATTGAAACGATCACTGTTATCTTCGTATGCTCTTGTAAAATCGCCGCTTGCCATTCCCTCAATAATTCCATTTGTAAACGGATGTGCATAATTAGCTCTGACCGTTGGAATAGTATACAATCCAATTCCCGCAGCTATGTTGCCTTTGTAAAAACTAACATCATTTAAAAAACTCATATCACTTTTAAGTGGATTAGAAAAATCTCCTATCTCAAGTTCTTCAGGTGAATAAGTTGGTTTTATAAAATCTTCATTTATTGACGACACAAAGTCTGGTTTGATTTTATCAACTTTCTTAATGTTCAATCGACTTTTACCTGTAATTACAAAATCGGGGAGTTCCACATTTGGATTTTTCGTCTTGTCATCCTGCGAATAAATTACAAGGACGGAAAATGATAAAATCAATAATATTTTTATCCTCATTGTACTTTCCTCAATTTTTGAAGAGCTTCATCACCAATTGGTGTCCCACTGTATTTAGTAACAACAGCTCTATACATTTCTGCAGCATTTCGTTTATCATTTAGTTTTACATAGCAATCGCCTAAAAGCAAATAAGATCTCATTAACCACTCTTCATAACGCGAATAAACTGTTCTAACTCTAACCAGAGAAGTAATTGCTTCTTTATATTTCCCTTGATCATACAAAGACTGACCAAGATAATATTGCGATTTTGCACCCAACTCATCAGTTCTGTTTTCTGAAAGTGCTGTTAAATATTCATCAGCATTGGCAAATCTTTTTGCTGCAATATCAATTAATGCTAATTCAAATTTTGATTTATCACCAAACACAGTTCCTGGATAATACATAACAACTTCTTCGAACATTGAATAAGCTTCCTGAAAATTATTCTTCTCAAGCAAAGTCATTCCTTTGTTGTATTGGAACTCAGGAATTTTGGCGGATTTTTTTAATTCACTGATCCCACGATTATAAATATTGATTGCAGCATCATAATTCTTTGCTGAACGATAAATCAAACCCATTTCAAGAATCGATGCTGAAGCTAATTCAGATCCTTTATAACCATTAAAAACTTTTTCAAAATTTAATATGGCTTCTTCACCCTGACCAAGATTTTGAGCACTCTTCCCTATCCAGTAATAACCATCCGCAACAAGTTTGCTGTTCGGATATGCTAACGTAAAACTCTTGTACTCTGCTTTAGCATTTTCATACTGTCGCAAACTGTAATAAATTTCCCCTTTCTTGAACATCAGTTGGTCTGCATAACTTAAAGTTGGATTTTGGGAAACAAACCCAGCAAGGAAAGTAACTGCTTTTTCGGGATTCCCTTTTGCAACATAGCTGTATTGAATTCCGGTTACCGCATCATAAACATAATCTGAAGATGGAAATTGTGACACTACTTTTTCATAGCTTTCAATTGCCGAATCATATTTTTCCATATTGAATTGAGCATCACCGATTGAATAATAAATTATTGGTTCTAATTTTGTCTTTGGATACTTTGCAATAACATTATTGTATTGGTCAATCGCTTCAGAGTATTCTTTTTTCTGAAAATATATCCAGCCTATCGTGTAGAGTGAAACTTCTGCGTACTCAGAAGTTGGAAACTTTTCCTGAATTGATTTGAATTCATTTATCGCTTCATTCGTTTTACCTGATTTATAAAGCGCCTGTGCGTACTGATATCTTGCATAAGGGTCAGTGCTTAGTTTTGCATCAGCAGTAAATAATTCCTGATAAACTTTACTTGCAGCCGAAAAGTTTTTACTTCCAAAATAACTATCTGCTAATCTTAATTTTGCGTCACTTAATCTTTTATTCTTTGGATTCTTTTTAATATAATCTGCAAATTGATAAGCAGCATTTTCATAATCCCCGGTATTAAAATAGCTGTAAGCTTTTCCATAAAGTGCTTGAGAATTGATTTCCTGATCTGTTCCTGATGAACTATTATAATTATTTAATGCACTTTTGTAATCACCTATTGCAAAATAATTTTCTGCTAGAAAAAAGTTTAATTTTTGAGATTCAAAACCCGGATCAGAATTTTCTAATTCATTTAAATATTTAAGTGCAGTTTTATTATCATTAAGATGATATAAAGCTATTCCAAGACCTAACAAAGCTCTGTTATGAACAGATTTTTCTGCATCTTTATTCTCAATTACAATATCAAAATAATTCTTTGCTGCTTTAAAATTACCTTTATTTAATTCAATCTCACCAAGCATAGCAAAAGATTTTGCTTTAATTACAAAATTACTAGATGAATTTGCAGAGATTAAATACCTTGTTGCAAGATCTGTGACATTAGTTTTAAAATAAACAACACCAAGCTGATACTGAACATCCTGTGCCAGAGCTTCGTCGGGATATTTTTCTAAAAATTCTTTATAAATTGCACTTGCTTCATCGTTTTTTCCTAAATAGCGTTTGCATTCACCTTTCCAGAATAAAGATTTTATTCCAAGTGAATCGGATTCGATTGACAGGGTATCAAATTCTGTAAATGCTTCTTCATATTTTTTTTGCTGGAAATAAGTCCATGCTAATCCGTATTTAGCATCTCGTGCGTACTTTGCTTCAGGAAATTTCTGAAGAACTTCAAGATAACTTGTTTCAGCATCGCTGTATTCACCAACACGATAATATGAAGTTGCAAGTAAATAAATACTTTCAGAATACATATCATCAGAAAGATTTGTGAGTCTAGGACTTTTAAGTTCAACTATTGAAGATTGATAATCCTTTAATTTGAAATAACATATTCCAATTCGTATTTGTGAGGAAGTAGCAAGTGTAGAATTTTTGTGATAGGTAAGCAATTGATCATAATATTTAACAGCGTTAGCATAATCACCAGTTTCCTCATAAGCATTTGCCAAAGCATATAGTGAATAATCAGCATACTTCTTATTTCCCTTATCTGCAACAGCTTCTTCTAAAAACTGGATTGCCTCATTTGGTTTATTTTCCTCAGAAAATGATTCACCTACCCAATAAAGACTATTACCATAAAATTCACTTTCAGGATAATCATTTAAAATGAGCTTTAGTTTCTTACGAGATAATTCATATTTACCAGAATTATAATAAATCAAACCGAGATTGTATAATGCTTTATCACGATAGTTGGACCAGTTATAAGTTTTAACTAAATATTCAAAACCGATTGCAGCTTCATCTTTTCTGCCAAGTTTTAATAATGATTCTGCAGAATAATATTTAGCAGTTGCATAAACTTCATCAACAATTTTATATTCGTTAAAAAATTCTTCAAACAGTCTGTTTGATTGTGCGTATTGCTGATTATGATATGCAGACATTGCTTCATCAAACTTTTGAGAAGATGTTTGAGAGTAAATTGGCGGAATGATTGAAATCAGAATAATTAACGAAAAGAATTTTAGCATACTCAATCCTTCACAAAGATTTGGGTGGAAACTTGAAATCAATTATCAAATATTCAAAAAATGCTTATTTTATTAAAAACCATCGAATCAGAATAAATTTCTAAAATCTAAATGAAATATAAACCCCAAAATTCCATAAAGTCAAGCCACTTAAGAAAATATAGGGATCTTCTAAAGAAAAGTATTAAAATAAAAAGGCTAAATTTTCACTTTTTAAAAGCAATGATTAGAAAAGGGTCCTTTATTATTGAGAATGTTTGGACATCAAGAGAATCAAATCAAATTACTTCTAATTTTTGCTTTGATATTCACTGAAAACTTTCAATCCAAAATTAGCAGCTGATTTAACTGAGATTATTTCGAGATTGTTAATAGTTCTAATAATAAGATCAAATTTTGCTTTAACTCGAACTGCGCCATTAATGTGAGAATAAAGTTGGTCTTTAAATTTTAATGCTGAGAGAATAGAAACAATGCAGACTTCCCTTTCTTTTAAAGTTAATCCTTTCCTTCCCAGCACCTTACCATAGCCTTCAACGATTAACCATTCTGCCATTTCAGGGGAAAATGATTTTACATTAGCTATTAATTTATCATATTGGTTTCCATAAATAATTCGGCAATTCTCTTCTCCTCGATTTGAATATTTTTTGATATCATAACCTTTATAGAATTTGTCTTTTCCAACAATTTCATTAAATTTTTTTAACGATATAAGAGCCGAAGGAAACCCGGCAAATAAATAAGTTTGCAAAAGTGCTTCATATATTTTTTTAGTGGAACACTTTTTCTTTAATAATCTTCCAAGTATTAAATCGAAGTGTTTTTCTTTTCGTATAACAGAAGCTGCACTTAAAAGTGCTAAAAGATCTAGCTCCGGTAAATTATATATTTTCAATTAAATCCTTTATGATAAAAAAAACCCTCGCATTAACGAGGGTTTCAAACAATCACATTATTTTATTTTAACAATCCAAGTTCGTAATCAGCAGTTTTTTTATACGTCGGATCTGCAGAAGCGAGTTTAAAATTTTCTTTTGCTTTAGTTAAATCGCCTTTACCTTTGTAAGATATTCCAATGTAATAGTATGGACCGCCTTTTGTAATCTTTGAACGATATTTAAGAGCATTTTGTGAGGCTTCAATTGCCTCATCATATTTGCCTGTTTCAGAATATACTTTTGCAAGTGATAAATAAGCTGCATCGTAGTTATCATTTTCAACTGATTTTTTTAAATACTCAATACCTTTCTGAGAATTTCCACCGGCTAATGATTCATTACCAAGTTTGGCGTAAGCGAGGGAAATGTTTTTCTTAACTTTTGTCTTAACAGAATTATTAGCATTTGAGTTGAGTATTTTTTCAAAATTTTCTATGGCAGCAGTATAATTACCCATTGAAAAATAAACTCCACCTAAAGCATTTAATGCTCCTTCAAAACCATTATTAAGCTTTAGACATTCTTCGAAAGCAGTTTTAGCATCTTCTAATTTACTTGCTTTTTTAAGTGCAACACCTTTTTGATAATAAGTTCGATAATCCTTTTCAATCTGTAATGAAGCATCATATTTATTTATAGCACCATTAACATCGCCCCCTTTTAGAAGTGCATTACCTTCATTATAAAGTTTTCCTGCTTCTGGTTTCATATCCTGAGCAAAACTTAAAATTGAGATACTCAATAAAAACAACACAGTTAACAATAAGCTGTTCTTCGTCATAGTTTTCTTCCTATTCTAGTTTATATAATGGCTTACTTTGTGCGGGAGGCGGGACTTGAACCCGCACGCCAATTAAGGCACTACCCCCTCAAGATAGCGTGTCTACCAATTTCACCACTTCCGCAAATTCGAGATGTCAAATTATAGGTATGAGTTTAGAAAATCAACACTTTCTGGAGGTCTTAAATTAAAATTTAATCGTTTATCGTGGCTTTCTGTCAAAAAGTATGTTTCTTATCTCGTCTCTAAAGTTTCTTTCAAATACGATTAGTTTAGCTATTTGCTCTGTAGATAAGATATCATCAAGTGATTTAATGAATTGATTACGTTTTAATTCAATGGATTCACGAGTCTTAAGCATTTCTGAGATCAACTGTTTTTGCTTTTCATCCTGATTTTTGTCATCTGTTTTAAATGATTTTTCTAATTCAAGTATTATATCGTCGGCTTTCTTTTCAAGCTCACGAATTTGATTTTTCGAATCATTTCGTCTTGCAAAAAATCTTATTGATGTTTCTTCATCCAAATCTAAAGCTTCAATAAGCTTAATTTTTTCTAACTGTTCAAGTCTATCCCTGTTTTTCATACCTTTTTCTCTCATCTGCTGAGGAAAAGTAATGGAAGCACAAAGAATTATTGCAAACAGGGTTATAAATAAATTGTTCATATTTACCTCTTATAAAATCTCTTTATTAATTAATTGGTCATAAATTAGATCAACGTCATTGTCAGAAAGATATTCATCCACATTAGCAACATTATTAAAGCTAAAGATCTCATCTAAACTATTTTCATTAATTGATCCGATTAAACTTTCAGAAAGATTTTCATTATAGATTGAATCTATTCTGTTAAAAGCATCATCATCAATATTTATTTCAATGTTCGATGAATAATCAAAGTTAGTGCTCAGTAAATCAATTTCAGTATCAGAATATTCCGTTAACAAAAATTTAATTTCTTGGGTGTTTTCTCTATCAAATAATGAAATTAGGAAATAGCCAGCAATAATTATAAGTATGGATGCAAAAGCATATCTATACTTAAAATATGGTCTATTCAATTTTTTTGATTCTATTCGTTTTCGAAAATCTGTAATAACAGATTCAGAATAATCTTTACTTAATTGAATATTTTTTGTTTCATCTAAAATACTATTCAGTCTTTTATACTCAACGAACTCTTTGTTAAGATTGTCTGAACGATTTAATTCGTCCTCAAACTCTTTTCTTTCATCGGAATACATTCTTCCTTTTAGATAAGAAAAAAACTTTTCTTCAGAATTTATCATATTTAACCAACTCCTTAATTTTATTTAAAGCATGAAAATGATTTGCTTTAAGTGTTCCAATACTTTTTCCAGTAATCTGAGAAATCTCTTCATAACTTAGTTCATCAAAATTTCTCATAATAAAAATTTCTCTTTGTTTAACAGGAAGTTTTTGTAATGTGTTTTCAATCTTTTCAATTTTTTGTTTTGCTTCCAGATCATCAATCACGTCGTTTTGATCAAATCTCTTGTTGCTTATTTCATCCAGGCTAAAAAAACTTCTTAAACTCTTTTTCTTGAGAAAATTTATACTGCGAGTATTTGTAATAGCATAAATCCATGTATATAAAGATGACTTAAATTTAAATGATTTTAATTTATTATAAAGAACAAGTAAAACTTCCTGCACAATTTCATCTGCGTCCAAATGATTTCCAGTCATTCGTCGTGCATGCCAATAAATCTTTTCTTGGTACTTAACTGCAAGCTGATTAAATGCGGATTCATCGCCACTTATAAAGCTATTTATTAGTTCAAAATCGTTATTTAATTCGTGCATATAGTTTCATTTAGTTAACGATTAGACAAAAAACCATTCAAAATGGTTTAATTCAAATTACTTTAAACCAAAAGTAATTCTGCAGTGTCCAAATATCAAAATCGATAATATTCATTGAAAGGAATGTACCGTGAAAAAACTAATAATTGTTCTATCAGTTCTTTTTGTAATAACAGCAATAAATCAGCAATTATTTGCACAAAAAAAGAATAATCCCAGATCAAGAGATTACCGGGGAGATTTAAANGAGCAACTTAATCTTTCAGAAGATCAGGAAAAAAAGATTGAAACATTAAGATTATCAAACGAAGCAATTATGATTAAATTTAAATCGGATCATGAACTAAAAGAATTAGAAATACGAAAACTTAAATCATTAGATAAACTTTCAAGAAACGAAATGATAAATCTTACTAAAGAAATGAATGAGATTAAAAACCAAATTGCATTAACCAGGACAAATCATCAGATGGACGTTTATGATATATTAGATGATAGTCAAAGAAAGATTTGGTTGGATAAACAGGAAGAGTTTGGACATATGAGAAACAGGATGAAAAATAAAATGTGGGGAAAAAGAAATTGGTAATAAAATAAGAAGCCGGTAAACACCGGCTTTTTTATAAATCGCCTTCTATTGGTTTAAGTACAAGTTCCTCAGTAACAAGATTTTCCTTCTGAAGAAAAGCCCAAACCAAAACTCGTGCAATATCTTCACTTGTCATCATCCTATCAGAAAATTGATTACGCATTTCTTTTGACCAAATTGGTGTTGCAGTAGCACCAGGAATAACATTAATAACTTTAATTTTATACTTTCTCACTTCTTCTCTCAAAGCGTTGGTGTAACCAAGCAATCCCCATTTTGAGGCTGAATAGGCAGTGCTTTGAACAAAAGTTTTTTTTGTAACCACAGAGAGGATATTAATTATTGTTCCACTGCCGTTTGAAATCATTTGAGGAAGAACGGCTTTGATAGAATAAATTGAACCTAAAAGATTTGTGTTAATTATATCGTTTATTTCATTAATTGAATTTTCTTCTGCTAATTTAAAAGAAGTGATGCCTGCATTATTAATTAAACAATCAATTTTAGAATTGGCTGAAATTTTTTTTACTGTTTGATCAACATTTGTATTCGATGCAACGTTACAAGGAAAAACTTCAACGCTTATTTTATCACTATCTAATTCCTTATTTATTCTCTCAAGTTCAGCAGCTCTTCGTCCGGAAACAAAAACTTTTGCACCTGTTTTTGCAAACTCAATCGCTGCAGCTCTGCCAATTCCAGAACTTGCACCAGTTATCCAAATACCCGGTTTTTCTTTACTCATAAATTTTTCATTTTGATGAGATTTAGAAATTCTGATCTTGTACGTGCATCATCCTTAAAAATTCCATGCATAGCGCTGGAAGTAGCAGAAGAGTTTTGCTTTTCAACTCCTCGCATCATCATGCACATATGATTTGCTTCAGAAACAACTGCCACACCAATCGGTTGAAGATATTTGTCCAACGTATCAGCAATTTGCTGAGTCATTCTTTCCTGAACTTGTAATCTTCTTGCAAATACTTCAACAATTCTTGGAATCTTACTTAAACCAACTATCTTTCCGTCAGGAATATATGCTACGTGCACTTTGCCATAAAACGGCAACATATGATGTTCACACATACTGTAAAAATCAATGTTCTTAACCAAAACCATTTCATCATACTTTTCAGTAAAGATTGCATCGTTAATAACTTCTTCAATATCCTGGTTATAGCCTTTGGTAAGAAACTCATAAGCTTCAGCAACTCGTTTTGGTGTGCTAAGTAAACCTTCACGATTTGGATCCTCACCAATCTCAACTAACAAGTCATTTATTAAATTTTTTGTTTTATTTATATTCATTCTATTCTCCGCGATATTCGAAGTAATTGTTTTCAGTTTCATATAGCTTTACTGAATAAAGTTTACCTGCAGGAATTTTATCTTTCAATTGATTCCAAATTGCAACAACAATATTTTCTGAAGTAGGATTTAATCCTTTCATAAAATCAGTATCTATGTTTAGATTTTTATGATCAACTTTACTGATTACGTGCTTAAGAATAATATCTTTAAGTTTTTTCAGATCAATAACAAAACCTGTTACCGGATCAACATCTCCGGCAACTACAACTTCTAAAGTATAATTATGTCCATGCCAGTTTGGATTGCTGCACTTGCCAAACAACTCAAAGTTTTCTGCATCGCTTAATCCTTCTTTGAACAATCTATGCGCAGCGGCAAAAGTTTCTCTTCTAGTTAGATAAATCATATCAGTCTTTCAGAGCCTCTAACACTTCTTTGTTATGACCATCAACTTTTACCTTATAAAATATCTTTTTGATTTTACTCTTCTCATCAATTATAAAAGTAATTCGTTCAACGCCCATATATTTTCTGCCATACATACTTTTTTCTTTCCAGACACCATATTTTTCAACAACTTTTTTATCTTCATCAGCAAGCAAATCAAATTTTAGCTTATACTTTTCAGAAAACTTTTTGTGTGATTTTACTGAATCCGGGCTAACACCAAGAATAACTGCATCAACCTTCGAATATTTTGTTATATCATCATTAAAACTGCAAGCTTCTTTTGTGCAGCCACTTGTATCATCTTTTGGATAGAAATAGAGAATAATTTTTAGACCAACATAATCTTTTATAGATATTTTTTTTCCATCCTGGTTCAGTAATGAAAAATCAGGAGCTTTTTTACCAATTTCTAACATGAACAAATCTCCATAAAAATAAATTAAGCAAGCGCTTTTTTAATTGCTTCAAAGTTTGGTTGATCACCAGGATTGGCAAGCACTTCAATATTTTTTATGTTTCCTTTTTCATCAACAACAAATGCAGCACGCTTTGCCGTATTAAAGTAATCAAATTTACCAGGTACAAAAACATCTAGTACTACATCATAATCTTTGATAACTTTTTTATTAAAATCGCTCAAAAGAGGAAAATTATAATCATTTTTATCATGAAACATTTTCAAAGCAAAATGTGTATCAACACTGATCCCTAAAACTTGTGCGTTCAAATTTTCATATTCTTTAAGCTCATCTCTAAAAGTACACATCTCTGTAGTGCAAGCACCAGTATTTGCTGCCGGGAAAAAAAGAACAACAACATTTTTGCCTTGAAAAGAACTTAATGTTACTGATTCTCCATCCTGATTGAATAGTGTGAAATCGGGCGCTTTGTTTCCAACTTTAAGGGCCATAGTATTCTCCTTAATAAATTATTTATTGATTTTCGAAAAGTATTTAGTTTTTCTATTCCAAGTTAGCCAAAAGGGTTTCTACTTTCAAGAAATCATGTTTGTTGTTGATCTAGCTAACAATTATAAACTAATAAAGTTCAATTTGATTTTAAATTAAACCCACCTCTCTTGTCCATTCTTTAAATCCTTGTTCAAGTTGTTCAAATGATTCAATAGCAAAAAGAATTGGTTGAAGATGCCAAACATCATAATCTTGTATAACAATATTTTCAGGAATGAATTCTCTCACTTCAACGTTTCCTGATAAAGCATTTTGTACTTCACCGTGCGATGAAACAATTCCGGCTCCATATATTCGCATTCCTTCTGTTTTTTTTATCAAGCCAAATTCAACGGTAAACCAATGGAATGTTTCTAAATATTTTCTGTTTATCCCTTCAGCTTTTAGAGCAGCCTCTCCAAACATTTGGTAAAAAGAAGCAAAGTTTTTGTTAGTCAATAAAGGCATATGTCCAAAAATATCATGAAATAAATCCGGTGCTGGGGTGTAATCTAGTTCTTCTTTGCCACGAATATAATCTGTGGAAGGAAAAACTTTCCTGCGAAGCATTTCAAAAAAATTTTGCTCGTGAATCAATCCAGGGACCCGTGCAACTTTCCAACCTGTGGAGTTATAAAAGATATGACTCAATTCCTTGAGATACGGAATCTTTTCTTCTGATAAATTAAGTTTACTTGCACCTTCAATATATTCTTCGCAGGCTCTGCCTAGTAAAAACTGCATCTGGCGATTGTACAATAATTTCCAATTATCTTGTTCTACATTAGTATAATTTGGATAAACTATCTCATCGTGTTCTGGAACAGGNCTATCTAACTTCTGTGGAATGCATCTCGGATCAATGCCATCTTGTGCGACTTTTTCATAAGCCGAAATTATTTTTTCTTCTTCGTGATTTTTGTTCATTTTGGATTCCTGTTATTCTTGGTGTAGAAGTTAAAGATAGGTTTGTAATTTTTCAATGAGAATTAAAAAACAGTTTGAAAAAACTGCTGTCCAAGATTTTTTAATTGTCGATAAGAAATCTTAGTTATAGAAAGATTTCAAATTTATTTGTTATTCTCCGAACTCAACCCCCTAACCTCATCCTTTTGGTAAGAGAAGGAGGAATTAAAGGGGGATGAATTTGTTTTATTACGTTACACTAATAAATCAGTTCTTATAATTACAATTTTAATTCGAAGGAATTGATATCATAGGTTTATTTTGGAAGGCTGATATTGAGATAGCTTTATTGCTGACATTTGTTTATCAGCATTTTCATATCGATTAACTAAATTTTATATTGCTTTGGAAATTATTTTAAGTTCACTCAACAATATTTATTCAATAAATAAAAGAGTATTGGAAGAAATAAATAAATCTGAATTCGAGTTTAATCAATCCTGCGTTATTCCATACAGAATTTCAAATGGCAGTATTGAACTTCTATTAATCACATCTATTAAAAAGCAAAAGTGGATTTTCCCAAAGGGATTTATTGAATTTAATCTTTCCGCTTTTGAATCCGCAAAAAAAGAAGCTTATGAAGAAGCCGGTGTAATTGGAGAAAATGAAACTGTTGAACTTGGTTCTTTTGAGTTGAAAAAGAAGGACAGCACATCACACGTAAAAATATTTTCTATGGAAGTAACAAAAGAATTAAAAGATTATCCTGAAAAAAATCTGCGTAAGAGAAAATGGTTTACCATCAAAGAGGCGTTAGAAAATATTGATAATTCTGATATAAAGAATTTTGTTAACAAGCTCGAAACTAAAATTAAACCGGCTAATCAAAATCCTGCTTAATAACTTTATTGACTGCCTCGGCAGATACTTCATAATCAAATCCACGACTTAACAAAAATGAAATTATTTTTTGCGCAAGTTTTCGTTTATCAGTTTCGCGAAGTTTTAGGCTTTCAAATTTCTTCTTCGCCAATCCAAGTGCAGCTTCATTCTGGCCCTCTTCAGAATCAAAAGATTGCAGAACCTCATCTATAATTGATGCTGAAACTCCTTTACTAAATAGTGCAGCCCGTATTTTATTTTTACCCCAGCGTTTCCTTTTAAGTTTTTCTTCAATAAAATGATTGGCAAAAACCTGATCATCAATAAAAGATTTTTCCCTTAGTTCATTTAGTACAAACTTAATCAATCTCTCTTCATAAGATTTTGATTTTAGTTTAATTAATAATTCTCTTTCAGAATGGAATCTTCTAGCAAGAAATGATAATGCTCGCTGTTTAATATGGTAAAGAATATTTTGCTCGATAAAAAAAGAAAAGCGGTCTTCGGAAATCTCATCACCTTTCCTAAGACCGCTGTTATAAAAAGTATCTTCAGATAATACTAAACGTTCCCCATTATCAAAATAAACCGAAACGTTCTTTCCGTCTTTCCGCGATACTCTATCAATTTTCATTTAGAATTATCTGAATTCTCTACCTATTTCTTTTTACCTTTTGGTTTATCTTCGGTTTTATCCTCTGTGGCAGCTTCAGATTTAAAACCTGGTAAACCAAGTTTAGTTTTTATTTCAATTTCAATTTTTTTATACATATCAGGGAATTCAATAAGTTTCTGTCTGAATTGTTCCCTACAATAAGTTTCTGTCTGAATTGTTCCCTGCCTTGAATTCTATCTTCACCGTAAGTAAACCAGGCACCGCCTTTTTTAACAATCCCGAGTTCTGTTGCCATGTCAATTACATCACCGGTTTTACTTATACCTTCATTATATAAAATATCAAACTCTGTTTGTTTAAATGGCGGAGCAACTTTGCTTTTCACAATCTTCACTTTTGTTCTGTTACCGATTACATTTTCACCATCTTTAATGGCAGCTATTCTTCTAATATCAATTCTAACTGATGCATAAAATTTAAGTGCATTTCCACCTGTGGTTGTTTCTGGATTTCCAAACATCACACCAATTTTACTTCTAAGCTGATTTATAAAAACGACAGAAGTTTTTGATTTTGAAATGGCACCTGTTAATTTTCTTAATGCCTGAGACATCAATCTTGCTTGCATTGCCATTGTTGCGTCGCCCATTTCACCTTCAATTTCAGAGCGCGGAACAAGGGCGGCAACTGAATCTATGACAATAATATCCAAAGCATTGCTGCGTACTAAAGTATCAACAATTTCTAAAGCTTGTTCACCAAAATCTGGTTGCGAGATAAGAAGATTTGCAGCATCAACTCCAAGACGTTTTGCATAATTAACATCAAGGGCATGTTCTGCGTCGATGAAAGCTGCCAGTCCACCCATCTTCTGTGCTTCAGCAATTATGTGAAGACACAATGTTGTTTTACCGCTGGATTCCGGACCGTAAACCTCAGTTACTCTTCCTCTGGGAATTCCGCCAATACCTAATGCGATGTCTAAAGAAAGTGCTCCCGTAGGTATAGCTTCAATATCATTAACTACTCCATCCCCAAGTTTCATAATTGAACCTTTGCCGTAAGTTTTTTCTATGCCGGCAATTGTATCGTCAATAATTTTTAGTTTTTGTTCTCTATCAGAAGCCATCATTACTCCAATTCTTTAAGTTTATAATTTTTGATTTCAATATACTCAGATCCTTCAGAATGCAGAATACTTTTATACAGTGTAACTATATTTGTACTAAAAATAGCTGGTATAAAAGTAAAATTTTTGAAGTTGCTAACAAAGTTAATTTCAGGATCATTTTTAATTCTTAATAATGTAATATGCGGATTAAATTTTCTTTGTTCCGGAAGAATGGAAAACCTTTTTAAGCTTTCATTTACTTCAGTAATTAAGTTATTTAGTTGATTATCAGCACTTAATCCAGCCCAAAGGACTATTGGCTTACCATCACGATAAAAAAAATCAAACTTACTAAATGAACATTTAATAGATGGATACTGATTGATAAAAAGTAGTTCGTTCGAATTTTATCCGTTATTTCATCTGAAACATCACCAATAAATTTTATTGTAAGATGTAGTTTTTCCTTTGGTTCCCATTTAATATTTTCATTATTGAATATCTTATCACGCAAACTGATAATTTGTTCAATCATATTATCAGGTATATTAAGCGAAATAAAAAGTCTATTCTTCAAAAACAATTCCCAATAAACTTCTTCTAACCATTTCAAGGGCCGCTTGTGTAGATCTGTTTTTATTTAGAATGCGATCCTCACCAAATTGAAACCTTTTAGCGGTACAAACTTTATCATCACAATATCCGATGAAGACGGTTCCAACTGGTTTATCAGCAACTCCACCTGTTGGTCCCATAATTCCAGTTAATGAAACACCGATGTCCACCCCGCTAATAGATTTTATTCCTTCAGCCATCTGCATTGCAACTTCTGCTGAAACCGCACCTTTATCCATCATAATATCTTCATCAACTTTAAGAAGTTCTACTTTTGCGGCATTACTGTAAGTCACAATACCACGTTCAAAATATTTACTGCTTCCATTGATGTTAGTGATGCGATCGGCTAATCCACCACCTGTGCAAGATTCTGCAACTGAAATTCTTAATTCTCGTTCCTTTAAAAGCCTTCCAACAACATCCTCTAAATCTTCATCACCGCGGCCATAAATAAATCTTCCAACTTTACTTCTAATTTTCTGTTCAATTTCTAGAAGATGATTATTTGCTTCTTTTTCAACATTGGATTTAAATGTTATTCTTAATCTTACCCCATATTGATTAGGCAAAAATGCTAATTGCGCGCCACTTAGAAGTTCTTCTAATTCTCCTAATCGTTCAGCTAAAGCTGATTCCGGCAAACCGGTAGTTTGGAGCGTAACCTTTTTTATAAACTCTTTAGGTTCACCAATTCTCTCAACCAACTTTTGAATTACATGGTTGCTCATCATAGCTTTCATTTCATAAGGAACACCGGGCATAACAATAAAGACTTTATTATCTCTTTCAATCCAGTAACCTGGGGCAGTACCATTTTCATTTCTTATAACTTCTGCCACTTTAGGAACCATCGCTTGATCTTCGTGTGTCTTTTTTAATTCCCTTCCTCGACGTTTAAGCATACTTTTTATATCTTCAAGCACTTCATCATTGTGAACTAATTCTGTTTTGAAGTACTGGACAAAAGCGTCTCTTGTAATATCATCGTTAGTTGGCCCTAGTCCGCCAGTGCAAATAATTAAATCAGCTTTTAGAGATGCTAATTCAAGTTCATCTAAAATTAATTTAATGTCGTCCCCAATAACAGTAGATTTAATTATTGCAATGTTGTTTTCAGAGATAAGATTACCGATTACCGCAACATTTGTATTGATCGTTTGTCCGATTAATAATTCATCTCCGATAGAAATTAAATAGGCTTTCATTTTTTAATAAACTCCGAATATATAAACAATTAAATGAACGATAATTAAAGAGTAAAAACCTGAAATAACATCATCAATCATGATTCCTAAACCGCCTGTTAATTTTTCAGAGGTTCTTGCAGGATATGGTTTGATAATATCCAGCGTACGCCAAATTAAAAATGATGTTAATACAATTAGAAAAGTTTTAGGCAATGCAATAAGCGCGATCCAGGTTCCCACAACTTCATCAACTGTGCATTGAGCGGGATCTTTACCATAAACTTTTTCAAATTTGGATGAAACAAATAATCCATAAACAAAGAAAAGAATGATAGCCGGAATTATAACCTCAAGTTTCTCAAAACCCGGAATAAGATAAATAACAATTGCTGCTAAACTGCCAAATGTTCCGGATGCAATTGTTACGTAACCGGTATAAAAACCAGAACCAACTAATTTTTCAAACCAATTTATTTGTTTCATTAAATAATTTTTTAATCAAATGTTTATTTTTTAAAAGATATGTAACACCAGAATGTACTGTAATAACTGTAATTAACATCATTATAACATAAATTAAATTTTTATTTGATAACTGACTAAACAACTTTTCATTCCCTGTATAGACTTCTATAGTATTAAGTCCACCATAGAGTAAGAGCAAGTAATACAAAAACACCATTTGAAAAACGGTTTTCCACTTAGCATAATAACTTGTAACAAAATTATATCCCCTGCTTTCAGCATAGATTCTTAGAAGTGTAACAATCAAATCACGAAAAATTATTAGAATAACCATCCAAAGTTCCAGCAATCCCACAAAAACAAATCCAAGAAATGCTGTTGATGTTAGTATTTTATCTGCAAGCGGATCCCAGAATTTTCCCCAATCGGTTATATAATTAAATTTCCTTGCAAGCCAACCATCGTACCAATCAGTTAGTGCTGCAATAAAAAAAACTCCAATTGAGATTTGAATGAGCAAAGGATCTTTAGATAAAAATAGATACAAAAATATTGGCGTAAGAATTATTCTGAGAATTGTTAGTTGATTTGGAAGCGTCATTTTAAAATCGCTGTTTTCTCAGGAAATCTTTTAAGAAAAAGATACTCATAAATACCGGAGTTATGCCCATCATTCCAAGTAATTTGCACTGCGTAATTGCCAACCTGATTTATCGATTTTACAGATACCTGATTTTCAGTAAACAAAGGGATATACATTTTACTTTGCTTCTCGCGTTCAGCTAAACAAGTTGCACAAGGACATCGTTTTCTTAATTCCCTTAATTCAAGTAAACTTTCATTCCCATCATCCCAGATGATCAAAAGTTTTTTCTTTTCAATCAGTTTAATCTTTATTGGATTCATCTAAGAAATACTCTTACCAGTGAGATTTTTCAAAGCTTCCAAATACTTTACACTTGTTCTCTGGATGATATCTTCCGGTAATGGCGGTGGAGGTGGCTGCTTGTTAAACTTAATTGAGATTAAATAATCACGCACAAATTGTTTATCGAAACTTTCCTGTGATTTTCCTTTTTCATACTTGTCTAATGGCCAAAATCTTGAAGAATCGGGTGTTAGAAGCTCATCTACTAGAATTATTTCGTTGTCAATTTTTCCAAATTCCATTTTAGTATCGGCAATAATAATTCCTTTACCTAAAGCAAACTCAGCTGCATTTTTATAAATCTCTATTGTTTTATTTTTCATAAAATCAATTGTCTCCATACCGGCAATTTCTTTTGCTTTTTCTTCGGAAATATTTTCATCATGCAAACCTATTTCTGCTTTTGTTGCAGGAGTAAAAAGTGGCTCAGGAAATTTTTCAGATTCAACAAGTCCTGATGGTAGTTTTATTCCACAAACTTCTCCTATTTTGTTGTAGTCAGCCCAGCCTGAACCCGTTATATATCCACGTACAACACTTTCGATCTGAACGACATCTGCTTTTTTAACAAGCATACTTCTGCCTTCCAAATCTTCAGCATACTCCATGCATTCTTTTGGAAATTCATTTACATCTGTTGTAATAAGATGATTCTTTACGATGTCTTTTGAGTGATCAAACCAAAATTCTGAAATCTTGGTTAGTACTTTTCCTTTAAAAGGAATTCCTTGTCCCATTATCACATCAAAAGCTGATAATCTGTCTGTAGAGATAATTAAAAAATACTCGCCTAGATCATATATATCTCTAACTTTACCGTTTTTAACAAATTTTAATTTAGGAAAATTTGTCTGAAGGATTACTTTTTCTTTCATACTAAACCTATATTATTATAGCTCAAATATATGTAGGGTTAAAGCAGAATTCAATAAACAGCAGATTAAATTATAATTCGATTTATTGATGGATTCTATAAAACAAGAAGAGGCATTCGGTAATGCCTCTTAAGGGATGTGGGCAGGGACGGAATTGAACCGCCGACACATGGATTTTCAGTCCATTGCTCTACCGACTGAGCTACCTGCCCTTCAAAATTTAGTGCGTAAAAATATGGAATTTCTACAAAATCACAAACAAAAAGAGAAAATTAAATTTATCTATTCAACCGTTACACTTTTGGCAAGATTCCTAGGTTGATCAACATTTAATCCTTTCTTTACTGCAATGTGATATGCAAGTAACTGTAAAGGGATTACAGTAAGTATGGGCATTAACATTCTGATTGTTTGGGGGACTTTTATAGAATAATCAACAAGTTGATCAATATCAGTATCGTCTTCACTCGCTATTGCAATAGTTCTGCCGCCGCGTGCTTTAACTTCCTGAATATTGCTGATTATTTTTTCATAAGTAGAATCTTTTGGAGCGATGAAAACTACAGGCATATTTTCATCTATCAGTGCAATTGGTCCATGCTTCATTTCTGCTGCAGGATAGCCCTCAGCATGTATGTAAGAAATTTCTTTTAGCTTTAATGCGCCTTCCAAAGCGACAGGAAAATTATAGCCACGACCAAGATATAAGAAATTAGTTGCATCTTTAAATTCTTCAGCTATCGCTTCAATTTGATCATTTAATTTTAGAATGCTTTCTATTTTTTCCGGTAGCGATCTTAATTCATCAGCTATTTGTTTGCCATCAACTCGACTTAAATTTTTTCTTCTCGCAATAAGAAGAGTTATTAATGCCATAACTGTCAGTTGTGATGTAAATGCTTTTGTGGATGCAACTCCAATTTCAGGACCAGCGTGAGTGTAAACACCCGCATTCGTCTCACGAGCGATTGAGCTGCCAACAGCATTACAAATACCAAGAACAAGTGCACCCTTCATTTTTGCTTCACGCACTGCTGCAAGTGTATCGGCAGTTTCTCCACTTTGCGAGATAAAAAATATTGCATCATCTTTTTCAATTATCGGATTTCTGTATCTAAATTCAGAAGCATACTCAACTTCAGTAGGTATTCTGCAAAACTGCTCAAACATATATTCACCAACTAAACCTGCATGCCAGGATGTTCCACAAGCGGTTATAATAATTCGTTTTGAGTTTACTAATTTATTAACAACATCGGTTAAGCCACCAAGTACAGAACTTCCTTCCTCATCTAATATTCTTCCTCGAATGGAATTTCTTAAAGATTCAGGCTGCTCCATAATTTCTTTAAGCATAAAATGAGCATAACCACCACGATCAATTTCTTCAAGAGTCATTGTAATTTCATGTATCTCTTTTTCAATTTCATCATCCTGAATTGTCTTTGCATTAAAACTGTCTTTTTTAATGACAGCTATTTCACCATCTTCAAGGTAGATAACTTGTTTTGTGTGTGCTAAGATTGCAGATACATCTGAGGCTAGAAAATTTTCGCCTTCGCCAATTCCAACTACTAAAGGAGAGCCTTTTCTTGCGGCAATAATTTTATCAGGTTCCTTAGTATAAACTATAGCTAATCCGTAAGTTCCTTCTACTTCGTGAAGAGCAAGTTGAACAGATTTTGTTAGATCGAAACCTTTATTTATAAAATTATCTATTAAGTGAACGAGAACTTCAGAATCAGTTTCACTCTTAAATTTATACCCATAATTTGTTAATCCTTTTTTCAGTACCTGATAGTTTTCAATAATACCATTATGGATAAGAAAAATTGTATTATCCTCATTAGTGTGCGGATGTGCGTTTATTTCGTTTGGTATACCGTGCGTTGCCCATCGGGTGTGTCCAATCCCAATTGTAGCAGAAAGATTCAGATCTTCAACTTTATCTTCAAGTAAAGAAACTTTACCTTTATTTTTTATAACGATAGAATTTTTTTCATTTATCAAACCGATACCAGCAGAATCATATCCCCTATATTCTAATCTCTTTAAACCGTTAATTAGAATCGGGACACAATTTCTATTTCCAATATAACCAACAATACCACACATTAAACAAACTCCAAATGATTAAAAAAATTATTTTTGGACGAGTAATTCTGTTACTTAACTTTAGCTAATTTCTGAGTAACCGTTTTAACTTCATCTCCGTATTTGGATATTATTTTGTACAAATATAATCCATTTACTATCTCATCACCGTCTTCATTTTTTCCGTCCCAGTAAATTTTGTTAAATCCAATTTGCAAGGGTGATGAAGGTACCAATTCCTTTATCAATCTTCCTGCCACATTAAAAATCTTTATTTTATATTCTTTTGGTGGTGTTTATTCCTCCTAATTCGAATGTAAATAAGTATTGTCTGAAAATGGATTTGGATAATTATAAACCTGTAACAAATCGGGATTATTAAAAACATTAAAAACCGAACGTGATAAGGTGGAATCAAAAAAGTTTCCAGAAGCATCTTTTACCAAAATTTCCAACACGTGTCTGCCGTCTCCAAGTTTTGGTTTTCAAGTAATTACTGCGCGTTAGTTTGGATAAGGAGTATAATCATAAGTAATATCAGGTCCTGGTAAATTCAATATTTTGCACGTATTTTGAAAAGGAGCTATCGGAAAACGAATTGAATGATCCTTCAGGATAAGTAGACTGTAATTGTGCAAAACTCGATGAAGAGATCAGAATTAAAAATATTATTAAAATTATTTTATTATTAGTCAAGTTGTAATCAATATTGTTAGAGAAGTTTTTAATAATTAATCAGATTCAAATCTTAATACTGAAATATAAATCAAATCTTAAGTGAAATTTTTCTTAAAGAAAGTATTGTAACCAATATTCCTATCACAGGTCCAAGTGCCAGTAATAAAACTATGAACTCAATTTTATTTGGGATAACTGAATCAATTGTGATTAAAAATTCTTTAACATAAAAGTAAAGAGTCCAAATTATACCAAGTGCAATTAAACCTGATAGTATTCCAGTTATAGCACTGTTAAGTATAATTGGCATTTTTATAGTGGATAACTTTGCTCCCACAAATTTCATTGTTTCTAATTCTGAATATTTAGAGTTTAAAATTAACCTAACTGTACTGTATACAAGATAAAGCGATACTAAAAAGATTAATCCAGTTAACGCAAAAACATAAACTTTTGCCTGATCTATATAGCTTAAAATTTTCTGATAAAAATCCTGTCTAAAAATAACCTCATCAGACCACTTATAACCGGAAAGATTATTTATGACCTTTTTTATCGAGTCCCTGTTAGCGTATTCGGTTTTTAGTTTAAGATTAAATGAAGCGGGTAAAGGATTATAATCCAAAATTTTTCTAAAATCCTCGCCGGTCTCTTTGATAAATATTTCAGCAGCTTTGTCTTTAGTAATAAATTCTGATGAACTTAGATAATTAAGCTGAGATAATTCTGTTTTAATAAGCTCAATATCAGTATCCGTTGTATTATCTTTAATGAAAATACTTATCACGATATTACTTTTCAATTGATCTTCAAAATGATTTGAAAATCGGATTATAAAAACCGAAATGGCTATTAGTATAACAGACAGTGTAATTGATGTAAGTGCAAGTAAGAATGAGAACTTTGATCTTGCAATTAGTTTTAATGCTTCTTTAATCCAGAAAAAAATCATACTATTATTTTAGGTAAATATTTCTTAAAAGTTTGATTCATCAATCCACTTATTAATTCGCCAGACTCCGGAATCAATATTTTTATTTAATGTAATATTAACTTTTCCATCTACTCTAACAACATCTGTTGGATTAAATGTAATTGTCAGATTAAAACTCCTTACAATATTAGCTGTAAGGGAATCTTGTGTAATCAATACAATATTATTCCAAATAAGGTCAAGCCGCTGTGTGTTCTGGAATAATCCATAAGTAGTGCGAACATCTTCATCTCTTCCCCACGTAACATCAAATCCTTGATCATAATCACGGTACGTAAAAGTAAAATCCGAAGTAATTAATCCGCTATAAATAGTTGAATCCTTGAAAGTATAAGAATACTGAAAATTTTGAAATACTCCGGAAATATCTTTTTGGTCTGAGACTGGTAGTTTTAAGTTTTCAGAATTTTCATCTAATTTGGGAGCAAAAGGATTAGTACAACCTATAAAACTGAACATAAACAATATTACGATTAAACTTTTAATATGAACTACCTTTTAATTCACTCCAACTCGGTAATGTTTGGCTCTTTGTATCTTTCCACAGATAAATTACCCATAATGATCTCTCATCTCTTAGCATCTTGAATTCCAGATTACCACTATAATTTAAGGAGTAAGGCTCACCCGTTTGAAAAGGAATATTTAGAAAATAGGAGGCTGAGTAAATGAGCGAATCGCCGCCTAAGTTACTATACACAGTATCTGTTAATGTTAATGATATTGGAAAATCCTTTGGGACTTTAGTAATAACGGCATTTAAATAACCATTTTCTTGATTTATGCCCCAACCCTGCATTTGATATAATGAAAGGGCTTCACTTGATGCAGAGAATGAGTAGATTTTTCGAGAAAATAGAGTGTCTACAAAACAAGCGAGATAGTTTTGAACATTTTTATCTATAAGCGAATTTTTAAAATTTTTTATAACTATGCTTGCAGAAGATGGAGTTTCAAAATTAGAACGATTTTGATTTGGATCTTCCGCTTCTCTTGTTGTAAACAAGTCGCAGGATATTACTAAGAAAACAAGGGATAGTATTAAAAAATATTTTCTCATTTCTTACAAATCATAATTAGTCTTGGTGAATTAAGATTATCAAATTCGTTACCAAAAAAATCACCAAATGTTTTATAAATATCAAACCCAATATTTTGTATAGCATCGGTTAATTCATCTTTTGTGAACATTCTTACAGATTCTTCAAACTGACTTATATTACCATTTTTCGTGATTACAATCTTCTTTGTTACCCTTTTATCTTTAATCTTTCTGAACTGATGAATTTCGGCTTCATCTAAATTTTCTTCAGAAAATTCTACCAGATTATTTTGAAGAAATTCTGAGTTAAAAAAATCTAAGACAAAATATCCATCGTCAACTAGAAGATCATAAGCTTTTTTAAGAACTGAAAAGTTTTCTTCATCTGTTTCAAAATATCCAAAGCTTGTAAAAAGATTTATGACAAGATTAAACTTATTGCTGCTTTCAAAATTTCTAATGTCAGATTGAACAAAATTTATTTTAAGATTTTCATTCTGTGCAGATCGTTCAGCTATCGATATGAGATTCTCACTTAGATCAACAGCTGTTACATTAAAAATTTTTCTTGCAAAAATAATAGCGTGTCTTCCAGCACCACAAGCCATATCAAGAATTTTAGCTCCAGAAGAAATCTCAACATTTTCCAGAATAAGTTTAACGTGTTCTTCTGCATCACTTTCATTCCGATGCTGATAAACATTTAAATACTCCTGCGTATTAAACCAATCTTTAAACCATTCTGGTTTCATATATCAATTCTATTCAGCATAGCTCTTCCAATTGTAGCTTCATCAGCAAATTCTAAATCACCGCCTATCGGAATACCTCTTGCAATTCTGGTAACCTTAATATTAAATGGTTTTATTAATCTTGCCAAATAAAGCGATGTTGTTTCGCCTTCTGTATCAGGATTTATTGCAAGTATTATTTCAGAAATGTTTTCATTTTCAAATCTTGTAAGTAGTTCTTTAATTTTTAAAGCGTGCGCAGAAATGCCTGCAAGCGGAGAAAGAACTCCACCCAAAACGTGATAAAGTCCGTTATACTCATTAGTTTTTTCTATTGCGATAACATCACTTGCTTCTTCAACAACACAGATTTTTGTTGTATCACGCTTAACACTTTTACAGATTTCACAAAGATCTTCTTCTGTTATATTAAAACATCTTTTACAGAAAAATAATTTTGTTTTTAAATCTGCAATAGCTTTCACAAGTTTATCTACAGAATCTTGTTCATTCTTTAAAACGTGTAATGCTAATCTTTGAGCAGTTTTTTTTCCGATTCCCGGAAGTTTGCTCAATTCTTCAATAGCAATTAAAAGTGGTTCTGCTATCTGCAAGTTAAAATCCCGGAATGTTTAAGCCCGGAGGAATCATTCCCTTTGTAACTTTTGCCATTTCATCCTCAGCCATTTTGTTTGCCGATTGTAAGGCTTTGTTTACTGCAGCGACAACTAAATCTTCTAAAATCTCTTTTTCTTCAGAAATTATAACTTGAGGGTCAATTTCGATAGAAATCAACTCTTTCATTCCATTGGCTTTCGCTTTAATCATTCCGCCACCAGCTTCTTCAGTAACAGTCATATTTGCCAGCTCGCCTTGTACGCGCTGCATATCAACCTGCATTTTTTGCACTTGTTTAAGCATTCCTTGCATTCCGCCCTTCATAATTATCTCCTATTTTCTTAATTTTTTGTGTTTTATAGAAGCCAAATATAATATAAACGATTGACTTTATACATTTAATATGCCTAATTTCTGCCGTGAATATTAGTAAGTATAAATTGAAAATAGAGGCTAAATGGTTGAGACTTTAAAACGAAATGATATTCCTTTTGATGAAGGTAATTATCAGATAATAGAATATCTTGATAATTATCAAATTGCTGATGGAAAAAAAGTGAAGGTTAAAGATCTTGGTAAAAAAGTGGCTTTAACTAATGCATTTTTTTTCGATTACTTAAAAGAATATCACATCCCAACAACATTTTTAAGAAAAGATGGTGAAAATTCCTTAAAATTTACTACATATCAGGAATATCCTTTCAGAATAAAAATTCTAAACTCGGCAGATAAGCGAAATGCAAAAATTTTTGGGATGAAAGAAGGATCTGAATTAAACCTTCCTGTCTTTGAGTTTCACTATGGCTGCGGTAAAGAAAGTGTAATTAGTGAAAGCCATCTAATTTCATTTGATTTATGTAGCCCTGAAGATATGAAATTGATAACAAGGATTTGTTCAAAGATTAATGCAGTTTTAAAATCATTTTTTGATAGAAGAAACGAAATTCTTGCAGAAGTTTGTTGTCATTTTGGGAAACATGAAGAAAAAGTTTTTTTTATTGGTGATTTTTCTCCCGCAAGTATTAAGATATTCCCAAAAGATGAATCTGTTAAATGGACGAATCCATATAAGCTTTCATCAGCAGCAGAAGTAAAAAGATATACAGAACATCTTTTTAATATAGCGAGTGTTCAATAATGTTTACCAAATACGGCTATAATACGATGGGGATTGTTTTTATTATTGTTTTTGCACTGATAGTATTAAGTATATATTTAGATAATAATTTTATTCGATTGCCACTGTTATTACTTTCTGTATTTCTCATCATCTTTACATTAAACTTTTTTCGTGATCCAGAACGTGCAGTCCCAAACCAATCAAATATCGTTATCTCGCCAGCCGATGGGAGAATACTATTTGTTAAAGATGTTATTGATGATAAATTTTTAAACAGCAAAGCAAAATTAGTTTCAATATTTATGTCTCCGCTGAATGTCCACGTAAACAGAATTCCAATTTCCGGTAAAGTTGAATACGTAAAATATATTAAAGGTGAGTACCTTGCCGCCTTTGAGGACAAAGCTTCTGAACGAAATGAAAGAAACGAAATTGGGATTACAAGTTCTGCAGGAAAAGTATTCTTCACTCAAATTGCTGGATTTGTAGCAAGAAGAATTGTAAGCGATCTTAAAGTTGGAGATTCCGTAAATATTGGAAATCGATTTGGTATGATTAAATTTGGAAGTCGTGTTGATATCATTGTTCCGGAGCAGTGGCAAGTAAAAGTAAAAAAAGACGACAACGTTACTGCAGGCGAAACAATTCTTTTTGAATATTAATGAATGAATCGATTTAGAATTACACCTTCTGTAATACCGAATTTATTTACCGCTATGAACATGTTCAGCGGTTTTTTTTCGATAATCAGCGCAAGCCAGGGGAACTTTATTTACGCTGGTTGGTTGATAATTATCGCTGCTATCTTCGATACACTTGATGGCTTTATGGCACGCCTTACAAAATCCAGCAGTGAACTTGGTGTTGAATTAGATTCACTTTCTGATGTAGTAAGCTTTGGTGTTGCACCTGCTTTTCTTCTTTATTCAACTTACTTTTTTCAATTCGAAACTTTTGGAATAATTATCAGTTCACTTCCAATGATTGCCGGTGGTTTTCGTCTTGCTAGATTTAATGTTCAACTCGTAGGATTTGATAAATCTTATTTTACAGGTCTACCAATTCCCTCTTCCGCTCTTACGATTGTTTGCTTCATCTTGTCATTTTACAATGATGGATATCCTGAGCCGCTTAACCAATTTATCATTCCGATGGTTTTAATTTTATCTTTCTTAATGGTAAGCAATGTTAAGTATAATACAATTCCAAAGTTTTCTTTAAGGGAAATGAAGAAGAATCCATTAATCTACTCTGCCTATTTAATAGCTCTGATCATTTTAATCCTTTACACAGTTAAAGGGTTGTTTTTCATTTTTGTTTTCATGATTGTATTTGGTATTTTTCGACAAATTTTTAAGTATTTCTCAAATAAAAAAGTCGAGTAAAAAGTGTTTAAGGCTACAGTTTTAAT
>BS_KBA_SWE02_21mDRAFT_10000086_pt1 | contig 29805 bp, 28 predicted proteins | sample BalSeasSWE02_21m_FD_9196 | JGI IMG/M metagenome (IMG submission 9196)
GGTGGATGCTCAAAATCATTTGGAACTTTTAAGTGCGGAGGAATTGCATCTTCAGATCTTTTCAAAAACTCTTCTTGCTGAAGCTGAACGATTACATCATCACAAGCTTTTACAAGTTCACTTGTTAATTCACGCGATAAGAAAAGGGGAGTTTCACAAACACGGAAATCAGTCGGATACTTTAACCCTGAATTTAGATCATCTACAAATTCTTGATAATCTTTTTCTGAAAAATCATTATTAAACTTTTTTCTGATTTCAGGAATCATATTTAAACCGTAATTGAGATTAAATCATTAATGGCATTGTTAATAAATGTTGGGAGAACAGTTTTACGCGTTTGCTTAATTTTATCAGGCTGCTCGAGCAGTCTAATCATTTCGTGATATTTCTCCTCGTTGTAACGATCGATGATAAACTTCTTTCTTTCATCCTGCTTAAAGTGATAAAGCATACTTTCAGGATCAGCTTCGGGATGGAATTGAGTTCCGACAATTTCATTGGAAATTCTTACCGCAGTTATTGCAGGATTATCTTTGTTTTCTTCTTCAGGAATTTCCCAGGAAAGAATTTTTACGCCAAATTTATCAATCTTTTTCTGATTTGGATTTGCAACTTGCCAATGTCTGATATCTGCGGCGTAAAACGGATCAGTAAGATATTTTAAGATTGGATCAGTCTTGCCTTCATCGGTTTTAAGAAAAGGCATAACTCCAAACGAATTGATGAATCGTTTATTCACCTCTCCAAACTGAAAATATCTTGCCATCATTTGAAATGAATGGCAAATGAAGAAAATATATTTTTTCTGTTCCGTATTTTTCTGGTTGTGATTCCAAATCTTGTCTATCAAATTGAAATAATCTTTATCCCACTGTTTGTCTTCATCTTCAAACGGACTTCCGGGTCCGCCGGATGAAATGAAAATATCATAACTTAAATCAGGTATATCTCCTTTATATCTTGTTTCAAAAACATCATACTCCAGACCAATGTTCTGATTATTTTTACCTGCATCAGCAACAATTTCTTTGATACAACGCATACCTTCGTTACGTTCATTGTTGTATAAATCGATTGTTGCAACTTTAATTTGTGGTTTGTTCATATACCTATTTTAAATCCAATCCATGGTGTGTTTCTTCAATAATGTAATCAACAACATTTTTAGTATCGTGTGACTGTTCCCAGACAGCAAGTTGTCTATCGGCTCCGGTTCCCATTTCTAATATTTTATGTATGTAGTTAATCTCTTCTCTTGATCCGAGTTCATCAACAACATCATCTATAAATAAAAGTAATTCACCGGCTAAAATTCTGAAATCAACTTCTTCCATTTTACCAAAGTCGATTAACTTTCCATTAATACCATAGCGAGCAGCCCGCCATTTGTTTTCAGCTATCAACGCTCTTCTATATAATCTAAATCCTAAATTTTGTTTTATCAGTTTGTGAAGTTTTACAACGATGGCTTGCATAACAGCGGTAAGCGAGATGGTTTCATCAACTCGCATCGGAATATCGCAAACCCGAAACTCCAATGTTTTAAATACCGGATGAACACGAATATCCCACCAGATTTTTTTTGCATTATCAATACAGCCGGTTTTTATAAGCAAGTTAATATATTTGTCATACTCAGAAACTCCATTAAAGAAATCTGGAATTCCTGTTCTAGGAAATCTATCAAACACTTTACTTCTGTAAGATTTGAATCCTGTATTCCTTCCTAACCAAAATGGTGAGTTTGTTGATAAAGCAAAAATGTGTGGTAGAAAATATCGCGCAGAATTCATAATGTGTATTGCTACTTCACGATCTTCAACTCCAACGTGAACGTGTAAACCAAATATTAAATTGGCTCGAGCAACCTGCTGCATATCATCAACAATAACTTTGTATCGTGGATGTTCTGTAATTTTTTGATCTTTCCAATGAGAAAATGGATGAGTACCGGAAGCAGCGATTCTTAATCCATTTTTAATTGCAAGCTTTGCAAGATTTGTTCTTAGTCTTGTTACTTGTTCACGTGCATCTTTAACATCAAGACAAATATCAGTTCCCATCTCAACAACCGATTGATGCATTTCTGCTTTAACATTTTCAGCGAGAATCATTTTTCCATCTTCAAGAATTTGCTGGATGTGAGATTTTAATTCTCGTGTTATGGGATCAACAATTTGAAATTCTTCTTCAACTCCGAGTGTAAACAAACCTGCTTCTACCATCGTAACTCTTCTTTCTTATTTCAAAGGTTTACTATTTGCAAACGATGTAACAAATGAACCCCATGTAAGATTATTCTGTTCCGGTTTATGTGCTTTAGCTTTTTTGATTGCCATATTGGCAGCAGCTTCAACAATCCATTCAAAGTTTTCTTCACCCACAGAATTAACATCAGCATCCGGTGCAGGATTACAAAAATCAATTGCATAAGGCACACCATCGCGAATAGCAAACTCAACCGTATTAAAATCATAGCCTAAAGCCTTATTTAAAGCAAGGACGCCATTGTTAACACTATCCAATAATTTTTTCTCAAGTGGTTTAGGATTTCTTACATAGCGCATATGATGCGGCTGTCTTGGATCGTACTGCATAATGTGTACATCCTGTCTATCCAAACAATAACATCTAAAATATTCTGTAAAAATAATTTCTTCTTGAAGCATCATTACAAGCTGGCCGGTTTCATTATAAGCTTTAAAAAATTCATCCTTGTTGTTGAGGTTATAAACATTTTTCCATCCACCGCCTGCAAATGGTTTGAAATAAGCAGGGAAACCAATGTATTCAAAAATTCCTTCCCAATCCAATGGATAAGCAAGGTTTCGGAATGAATGCTCATTTGTATCTGGCGGATGCAAGTTTGATGGTAGTAAAACTGTTTTTGGAACAGCCACTCCGATTTTCGTCGCAAGTGCGTTATTAAAAAATTTATCATCCGCACTCCACCAAAATGGATTGTTAATAACTCCTGTACCATTGATTGCAGCGTTTTTTAACATTGCTCGATAGAACGGAACATCCTGAGAAATCCTATCAATTAAAACATCATAACCCAAAGGTTCACCCTGAATTATTTTATTGATATGTGCAAGTTCGGCAGTAATTCCATTTTCTTTTTTGCTGTTTACTCGATCAACAAAAGCTTGAGGAAAAGTATTTTCCTGTCCGAAAAGAATACCGATTTTTTTCATTGTTAACTCTCTTATTATATTATAAAAAATCTGAACCCCTCCTAGCTTCTTCCCTTTGAGAAAGGGGAGGTAGATTGGGGTTAAACTTTAATCTTGTTTAAATATCCAACAAACATTTCTTTCCACCAATTCCAATCGTGACCAGTATTCTTTCTTTTATCTAACCAATGTGGAATTTGTTTCAGCTTAAGAATTTCAGACAAAATTTTATTTTCATCAAGACAGATATCAGAATCACCGGTGCCAAGTACTATTCCCATTTTTTTTAATTTATCCAGAATTTTACCATCACTCAAGTTTGCAAGATAGTCTGGTGGATTATTGAAGTAACAATTATCATCATAATATCCATCCAAAAATCTTTTTATGTTGGATGCACCACACATTGAAAATAAATATCCAACTTTATCTGGATTACGAAACGCAATATTTACAGCATGATATCCGCCAAAACTGCATCCAGCTAATGCAACTTTATCAAATCCTGTTTCCTGGAAAGCAAATTCTATAACATCATTCAGAATCACTTCTTCATAAACGATTTGTACTTTTACTCTATCTGCAGGATGAATATTATAATTATACCAACTCAAATTATCCAAACTATCGGGGCAATAAATTTTTATTTTTCCTGTATCCAGCAAATATGCTGCTGCACTTATCAATCCAAAATCTTTAGCTTGATAGTATCTTGCTCTTGAAGTTGGAAACACAATTACTGGAAAACCTGTATGCCCAAAAACCAGCATTTCAAACTCCCGGTTAATAAACTGGGAGTGCCATTTATGATATTCTTCTTTCAAGAAAAAACCGTACGAATTAAAAAAGGAAAGAGATTGATGATTTGTAATTAGTGATTCCATCAATCTTACTACTTGTTAGCAAATATATGAAAAAATGGATTTAGTTCAATCATTCTGAAATATTACGGAAATTATTAAACATCGGATTAAATTTTGAACGCATAATGGATTCATATTTGATTCCCAAAATCACTATTTTTAGGCTTCAATTATGAAATCAAAAACACAGCAAACGCCGCTTATGGCGCAGTATTATAAGATAAAACAGGCACATCCGGATACGATTTTGCTATTCAGGGTTGGGGATTTTTTTGAAACTTTTGAAGATGATGCAAAGTTAGCTTCAAAGGTTTTAGGTATTACTCTGACTAAACGCTCAAATGGATATGCCGGTGATACTCCTCTTGCCGGATTTCCGCATCACGCAATCGATACTTATTTGCCAAAACTTGTTCGTGCTGGCTACCGCGTTGCTGTTTGTGAACAGACAGAAAATCCCAAGTTTGCAAAGGGAATTGTTAAGCGAGAAGTTGTTGAAGTTGTTACTCCGGGAGTTACACTTTCTGATAAACTGCTCGATCATAAGAAAAATAATTATCTTCTCGCCATAGCAATCTTAGATCAAATATGCGGATTATCTTTTTGTGATATTTCAACCGGTGAGTTTTATGTTTTTGAAATTCCTACTGCTCATCTTGGCGAACAGATTGAATCAATATATCCATCAGAGTTTTTGATTCCTAAACGCGATAAAGAATTTTTAGGAAAACTGATTGAAAGAATTAATCCTCAGTTACGAATTACAAAACTTGAAGATTGGATTTTTAATTTTGATTTTGCAAATGAACTTCTCAAAAATCAGTTTAAAACTGTTACTCTAAAAGGATTTGGAATTGAAAATCTTTCTGCGGGAATAATCGCGGCTGGGGCTGTTCTAAACTATTTAAATGAAACTCAAAGAGTAAACCTTTCTCATCTCAACAGAATTTCACTTTATAATCCATCCGATTATATGATTCTTGATCACTCTACAAAGAGAAACCTTGAAATAACTTTTTCTATGAACGATGGCGGAAGAGAAGGATCATTAATTTCTATTTTGGATAAAACACAAACAGCAATGGGGGGAAGGTTATTAAAAAAATGGATTTCGGCACCTTTGCGTGATCTTGATCCGATTAAGAAAAGACACGATAGTGTTGAAGAGTTATTAAAAAATAAAAAAGTTAGAAAAGATTTAACAGAAAATTTAAATGAGATTGGAGATCTTGAAAGATTGATTTCACGAATATGTACTGCACGAGCAACTCCGCGTGAAGTTGTAGCAATGAAATCTTCTTTAAAAAAACTTCCGGAAATGAAGCAATTGGTAAACGGATTAAAGGTATCAACTCTTAAAAATATTTCTGAGCAGCTTGATCCATTAGAAAATATCGTTGAAAAAATTTCTACTGCCATAATTGATTCACCTCCTGCCGCAATAAATGAGGGCGGAATTATCCGAAATGGATTTAGTCCTGAACTTGATGAACTGCGTGATATTTCTTTGCACGGAAAAGAATGGATTGCAACATTTCAACAAAAGGAAAGAGAAAGAACAGGAATTCCGTCTTTGAAAGTCAGTTTTAATAATGTTTTTGGCTACTATATTGATATAAGCCATACTCATAAAAACAAAATTCCTGATAACTACATACGCAAACAAACACTTGTAAACAGTGAGCGTTATATAACTCCCGAGTTAAAAGAGTATGAGGATAAAATTTTTAATGCACAGGAAAAGATAAATGAACTTGAATCGCAATTGTTTAATGAGATTCGAGCAAGCGTAGCAAATGAAGCAGAGATAATTCAGAAGAACGCACGAGTTATTGCAATGCTGGATTGTCTGAACAGTTTTGCACAATGTGCCGAAGAGTATAATTATGTAAAACCCATTGTTGACGAAGCAAACAAAATAAATATTGTTCAAGGTCGTCATCCAGTTGTCGAAAGAATACTTGATCCCGGAAATAAATACACGCCAAATGATTCTTTACTTGATAATGATGATCAGCAAATTATACTGCTGACAGGACCAAACATGGCTGGTAAATCTGTTTATCTTAGACAAGTCGGTTTGATTGTATTGCTTGCTCAAATAGGTTCATTTGTTCCGGCAAAAGAAGCGAGCATAGGAATTGTTGATAGAATTTTTACTCGAGTTGGCGCTAGTGATAACATCACTGCTGGTGAAAGTACATTTCTAGTGGAGATGCAGGAAGCTGCAAATATTTTACACAATGCAACTTCTAAAAGTTTAATTTTATTAGATGAAATTGGAAGAGGAACAAGTACTTTTGATGGGATATCGATTGCGTGGGCGATAACAGAATATCTGCATGAGAATCCTGATATTTCTGCAAAGACTTTATTTGCAACTCACTATCACGAGTTAAATGAGATGGCAGAACTTTTCCCCAAAATAAAAAATTATAAAGTAGAAGTTCGGGAGTACGATGATAAAGTTGTTTTTCTACATAAAGTAAATCCTGGCAGAGCAGATCACAGTTACGGAATACAAGTAGCACAAATGGCTGGTTTGCCATTGTTTGTTACAAATCGTGCTAAAGAAGTTTTGGATAATCTTGAAAGTAAAGAGTTAACTCCCTACGAAATTAAAAAAGAACGATTGAAAAAATTAAAGTCTGAGAGTGATAATCAGATAAGTTTATTTGAGTTTAAAGACGATTCATTGCGAACTGAAATAAATAAGATGGAGTTGGATAAGATCACTCCGTTAGAAGCTCTAAATAAATTAAACGAACTCAAAAAGAAGGTGAGGCAAGATGATTAAAAAGGTTTTTATATTGTTGCTAATTGGATTGATTCAATTTTCATGCGGTAATCCTGAAAGTGTTTTAAAACTTGATGAACAATTTATTAGTCAACTTCAGCAAGAAAGAGAAAATAAAGATTGGGAAATGCAGTATGATTCTTACTCCCCGTTTAAAGTGGATTCAACTGCAAAGTTTCAACCTCTAAAATATTATGATGGGACAGGAGAATTTATATTTAAATCTAAACTTTATAAAAATGATACACAGGATACTATTTCAATATTTGGAACCCGGGGAGAAGAAAGAAAAGCTATTGTTGAAGGCTATGTGCTGTTAAACTATGAGGGCAAAGATTATAGGTTAAATATCTATAAAAGTTTTGGACCGAAAGGACAAAGTTATTACAGTATTTGGTATACGGATCAAACATCGGGAAAAGAAACTTATCATGTTGGAAGATATTTGGATTTTGAGTTGAAAAAAAATCCTGAATTTGTTTATGAGGTAGATTTTAACAGGGCATATAACCCATATTGTGCTTATAGTGATCTTTTTACCTGTCCTATTCCAACAAAAGATGATTATCTTGATTTTGAGATTAAAGCTGGCGAGAAAAATTTTCATACAGAATTAAACACGGAGAAAAAGTGATAGTTGTTCTTGAAAAAAACGTAAACGATAAACAACTCGAAAATATTATTAAGCATATTGAGGATTTTGGTTTTACAGTACATAAATCTACCGGTGAAGAAAGAATGATTATTGGTGCGATTGGAGTGCAGCCAAACTTTGATACAAGAAAAATTAAAATACTTGATGGTGTCGAAGAAGTATATAGGATTACCGAACCGTTTAAACTTGCAAGCAGAAGTTTTAAAAAAGATGATACGATAATAAAAATCAAAGATGTTGTAATCGGTGGAAACGAAGTTAGCGTAATTGCCGGACCTTGTTCTGTTGAAAGCGAAGAACAGATAATGATTATCGCTGAGGTAGTTAAAAAAGGCGGAGCTAAAATTTTAAGAGGCGGCGCTTTTAAACCGCGCAGCTCACCTTATTCTTTTCAGGGTTTGGGTGAAGAAGGTTTAAAGTTTTTACGTAAAGCCGCCGATGAGTATGGATTATTAGTGATAACTGAAGTACTTGAAAATTCTATGATAGATTTGATTTTTAAGTACACAGATATATTTCAAGTTGGTGCAAGAAATATGCAAAACTATTCTTTGCTCAAAGAATTAGGTTCTGCAAAAAAACCTGTAATGTTAAAACGTGGACTGTCTGCAACAGTTGAAGATTGGTTAATGTCTGCTGAATATATTTTATCTAATGGTAACCCAAATGTATTTTTGTGTGAAAGAGGAATTAGAACTTTTGAAACATACACACGAAACACTTTCGACATTTCTGCAATCCCTGTTGTACATAAACGCAGTCATTTACCTGTATTTGCTGATCCATCTCACGCAACTGGATTACGAGATAAAGTTATTCCAATGGCTCGTGCCGCAGTTGCCGCCGGAGCAGATGGTTTGATGGTTGAAGTGCATCACGATCCTGAAAAAGCTTTATCAGATGGACCACAAGCATTGTTGCCGGAACAGTTTTCTGAGATGATGAAACAAATTCGCTTAATTGCAGGTGTGATTGGCAGAACAATGTAAACTATTTTTTGCTGTTTAGTTTTTAATAAAAAGATTAATCATTGCCTCAAAAATTTACTAGGAATAAATGAGCTTCAGAATAATTAATAAAAATATATTATATCTTATAATAATAATACTTACAACTTCACATTTTTCTTTTAGTCAGGAAAATTCTTACAGAAAAATTAGCAAAACCTATTTTCCTGATGGAACAATAAAAACTGAAGGCGATTATTTATACGATCAACTTGATGGATACTATAAAGAATACTATCCCAATGGAACACTCTGGAAAGATTGGAACTATGTTAATGGGAGAGAAGAAGGAATATCGACCTGGTATTTCCCCGATGCAAAAGTTAGCATCGAATGGAATTACATTTACGGAAAAAAAGAAAGCGTATCCAGGTGGTATTATGAATCCGGTGAACTTTGGTCAGAACAGCAATACAGTAACGGCTTATTGCAAGGGGCAACATTGACTTATTATAAAACCGGCGAGAGGCAAGGTGAATGGAATTACGTTGATGGAGTTCTGCAAGGTATTTCAAAAACATTTTATACAAATGGAAATGTTGAAGTAGAAAGAAAATTCGTGGATGGAAGACAACACGGAACATCAAGAGTTTTTCATGATGATAAATCACTGGCACTCGAGGCATTTTTTATAGACAATAAATTACAGGGTGATGTTTTAATCTATGATAAGATGAAAACACTTCGCGTACGTGATACCTATATTAATGATGAACTTATAAACCGCGTAAAACTAGATTATACTGGTAAAGTGGAATCCAAAGAAGAACTTGTTAAAGGTTATTTTCCATCAGACAGATTATCAGATGAGACTTATATGATCGATGGATTAAAAGATGGTCCGATGAAAACATTTTATGAAAGTGGTTTTCTTAGAGAAGAATGGAATTTCAAAAATAATAGTATTGCCGGAAGATCTTTCGAGTATTATGAAAACGGTGTGCTAAAAGTCTCATCAGATTATGTGAATGGTGTAAAGAGAGGAAATGAAAAATCATATTATGAAAATGGGATCCTAAAAGCAGAAACAATTTATGATAGTAATTTGAAAAACGGAATCTGCCTTACTTATCATCCCAACGGAAATCTTGAAAGTATCGGTAATTATGCTCTCAATAGATTAGAAGGAAGCTATAAAACTTATTTTGAAAATGGCCTGCTTGAATCTGAGCAAACTATTATTAACGGTTTAAAGAGCGGCAAAAGAAATTCTTATTACAGAAACGGTGCTTTAGAAAAAATTGAAAATTATATCAAGGGAAAATTATTTGGCTGGGTAAAAACTTATTACAATGATGGTTCAATGATGAAAGAGGAATATTTTAAAGATGGCCGAATTGAAAAAAGTAAAATGTACGGGCAAAATGGCCTCTTAATTTCAACCTATGGTTACAATTAGAACTTAGAAAGTGACTGATATAAATTAGATTCTTAAGGCACGAGCAATCGTGCCTTTTTTATTATTAACCATATCGAATTATATTTGCATACAAACAAATCAGAACAAATATGAAAAAACATCCAAAGAAGTTTAAAGTTGGTTTAATTCAATTAGGTTTCTCTAAAAATCCAGGTGACAATCTTAAAAAAGCAATTGTGTGGATTGAGAAAGCAGCTAAAAAAGGTGCGCAGGTAATTTGTCTGCCTGAGCTCTTTCGATCGCAGTATTTCGGTCAATCAGAAAACATTGAGTACTACGATTTGGCAGAAACTATTCCCGGACCTTCTACAGAAGCAGTTTCTATAATTGCAAAAAAACTTAAAGTTGTTGTCATTGTTCCATTATTTGAAAAAAGATCAGAAGGACTTTATCATAACTCACTTGCAGTAGTAAATACTAAAGGTGAGATTGCAGGTATTTATCGTAAAATGCACATTCCTGATGATCCATCTTATTATGAAAAATATTACTTCACCCCAGGTGATTTAGGTTTTAAATCTTTTGATACAGAATTCGGAAACATCGGTACTTTAATCTGCTGGGATCAATGGTATCCGGAAGGAGCTCGTTTAACTGCTTTGCAAGGTGCAAGTATTTTATTTTATCCAACAGCAATCGGCTGGCATCCGCACGAAAAGAAAGAACACGGCAAGGCGCAGTTTGAAAGCTGGCAGACAATTCAGCGCTCGCATGCAATTGCAAATGGAGTTTATGTTGCTTCAGTAAATAGAATTGGTTTGGAAAAAGAAGCAAAACATTCTGCGGGAATAGAATTTTGGGGAAATAGTTTTATCTGTGATCCTCAGGGGATTATAATTACTGAGGCATCGCACGATAAAGAAGAAATTTTAATAGCAGAAGTTGATTTGGATAGAATCGAGTACATTAGACGAAATTGGCCATTCTTGCGTGATAGAAGAATAGATGCTTATGATGATATAACTAAACGTTTTTTAAAGTAAAACAATGTCAAAAGTGAAAAGTCAAAAATCAAAATTTAGGATTCCTGCCGAGTGGGAATACCATGAAGCAACCTGGATTGGCTGGCCTAATAATAAAGCTGATTGGCCGGGAAAGTTTCAACCAATTCCCTTGGTTTATGGTGAGATTGTTCGGTACATTTCTCATGAGGAGAAAGTTAGAATAATTGTTCAGTCAAATGCTCATCAGAAAAAAGCTGAACAGGTTTTAAAAGCGGTGAATGCAAACCTTAACAATGTTGAATTTTATAAACTTGAAACTGATAGAAATTGGTTACGTGATGCCGGGCCACAATTCGTTAAGAACGGAAAAAATAAAACTGTTCTAATCAACTTTAAGTTTAATGCATGGGCAAAGTATGATAACTACAAGCTCGATGCAAAAATTCCAAAGATGATTTCCCAAAAACTTAATCTTGAAATAATAAAGGCAGAGCATAAAAACGGAGAAGTTGTTCTTGAAGGCGGAAGCATAGATTATAATGGTTTAGGAACAATTATCACGACAGAAGAATGTTTGATGGATTCTGAAATCCAAGTTCGTAATAAAGAATTTGCTAAAAAAGATTATGAAGAGGTCTTTAACAAATATCTTGGCGCAACAAATATTATTTGGCTAAACAAAGGAATTGCAGGCGACGATACTCACGGACACGTTGATGATATAACAAGATTTATAAACAAGAATACGGTTGTAACCGTTATGGAAACTCGTCCAAATGATCCGAATTATATTCCATTGATGGAGAACCGAGAAATACTTGAAGGTGCAAAGTTAGAAAAAGGTTCGAGTATAGATATAGTTGAGCTGCCAATGCCAGCACCGGTTATCTTTAAAGGAGAACGACTTCCGGCAAGTTATGCTAATTTTTATATCTCAAACAATGCAGTACTTGTTCCAATATTTAATGATCCGAATGATAGAATTGCATTGGGAATTTTATCTGAGTTATTTAATGATAAACTAGTAATTGGAATTCACGCAGTAGATTTAGTTTGGGGACTGGGTACATTACATTGCTTAACACACGAGCAGGTTTTATAAGTATTATCATCCCGAATTTATTTTGGGATCTGAGTTAGAAGATTCTGAAACTTGTTCAGAATGACATATTCTAATATTTCAACCAAAGCTAACTAAAATCTTTTTATCAGAGTTCGTTTGTTACTTCCAATCTTTACGAGCACAACTCCAATAATTATAACCACTGCGGCTATTAATGTAAAAACACTTAATTGCTCGTTTAGAAATATCCAACCAAGTATTAGGGCAATAATTGGATTTACATACGCATAAGTTGAAACAAGGGATAGAGGTAGATGCTCAATAGCGTAAATATATGATCCATAACCGAATATTGACCCAAAAACCACAAGATAGGCAAGAGACATTATTCCTGATTGTGTGAAATGTAAAACTGAAAATTCGCCCAACACCGATCCGAGTAATATCTGTAATGACCCCGCCATTAACATTTGTACAGAAGCACTCATAAGCGGATGCACACTAACTTTTTTATACTTTGAATAAACTGAACCAAGCGACCAGGCCACAACAGCACCAAGAATACTTAAAACTCCGAGCAGATATTTTGTTTCAAAAATATATTTTAAATCACCACCAAAAATTAATCCAACACCGAGACTTCCAATTATCAATCCTGTAATGACCATCCAATTTAGCTTTTGTCCTTTAGGAAGAAAAGATTCCACGCCAACCATCCAGAAAGGAACCGTAGTTATGAGCAAAGCCGCCAAACCGCTTTCAATATACTGTTCCCCAACTACAACTAATCCGTTTCCAAAACCAAGTAATGCAATTCCAATTATAGCAATATGAATTAAATCTGATTTTTTAGGAAGTTGTTTACCGGATATTTTTAGAATTGTTATCAGAATTGATCCAGCAATTATCCAGCGGAAACCTGCAAATAGCATTGGAGGAATGGATTCAACTCCAATTCTAATAAAAAGGTAAGTGGTTCCCCAGAGGATACAGATAGCAATCCAGGCTATGTATGCACGAATGTTTGGTTTATCCATGAAAGAAATTAAATAATTGTAGAAGAAACATAGTAAATAAAAAAACAAAAGCCCTCGGATTATTGAGGGCTATTGGTTTGAGTGACTTATTTAACAATGCTTATTTGAGAATAACCATTTTTTTAGTTTTTAAAAAAGATCCTGCTTTAAGTTGATAGAAATATATGCCCGAACTTAATTGTACATTGGCAATTGTACATTGTACATTATATGAGCCTGTGGGTTTTTCTTCGTTAACAAGAGTTGCAATTTCATTTCCTAAAATGTCGTAAACTTTGAGCATTACGAATTGCATACTACCTATTGCATATTGAAGAGTGGTATTAGGGTTAAAAGGGTTAGGGTAGTTTTGCTTCAACATAAACTCTTTGACTACGAAGCTGTTTTTTTCATTTTCAATACTCGAAACACCCCCATTTGTAGTTCTAAGTATTATTCCGTCTTGCCCGACGGCTATCCCATGTAATGAATCAGAAAATGAAACACTATACAATGCCTTTGTAGTATTACTGGTTTGTGGAATCCAATTTAATCCTCCATTTGTAGTACTGAGTATTTTACCACCCCAGCCAACTATGGTCCCCAAATTTGAATTAGAACAAGCTACACCAAACAAACCGGATGTTACTCCACTTATTTGAGAGTTCCAAAAATTTCCGCCGTCTGACGTTTTAAAGATTAACCCACCTTCTGCAACAATGTAACCAATATTTGTATCGCAAAAATGTACACCCAATAATCTTGTAAAAGCTCCAGTTGATTGGATATTCCAATTCGTTCCACCATCTGAGGTTTTAAGGAATTCACCATTGTTGCATATAATTATTCCGTTATTTGCATCAGTAAAAAAAACATCATAGAAACTATAACGAAATAATAAATTAGTAATTTGAAAACTCCAAGTTGATCCACCATTGGTTGTTCTTATGACTGTTGTATCATAATCTACGGCAGTACCATTATTTACATCTGAAAAATGCACTTTTTCAAAATTTTTAGTTGTTCCACTGGATTGCAAATTCCACTGTGTACCACCGTCTGTGGTATTTAGAACTGTTCCTGCATCGCCAACTGCTGTACCGAAATTTTCGTTTACAAAAGAAACTCCCCACAAATAATTAGTTGTACCACTGGATTGCGGGAATCAGGTTGCACCACCATTAGTAGTTTTAATGATTGTTCCCTGACCCCCAACCGCCCAACCAATTGTATTTGAAACCAACTGTGCCTTGAAGAGCGAATTATTTTGAGGCTGAGGATTTACTATTTCCCATTGAGCTTCAACCAGAGTTGAGAAGAAAAGGAAAACTATAACAACATAAAACGAAAGTTTTGATTTCATTATTCAAACCTTTCAATTGATTTATATTAATTTTTGATACAAAGTATTTTGTTATGATACTAAAATTTTTGGATATAATTATGGCTTGTAACCGCCAAAGTGTTTTTGCTAATTGCTGAGGAAGGTATTGTAAAAAAACCTTCAATGAAACCCTTTACAATGTGGTTAATAATAGCCAAAATCAAAAGAACTGACTGAATGTAAATTAAACGTTTGCTAAAGTCAAACAATTAAAATAGAGTCTATTTTGCTAAAAAGGTTTTAGCTACAATTTAGTAGCTGTAAAAAGAATTGCTACAATAAATTCATACTATTTTTATTGGATTTAGCCTTTAATCATCTTAAGTTTTAAATCAAAGTTTTAATTATTCTATCAACAGAGGAGATAATTCTGTGATAATTTCCGTTCCAAAAGAAATAATGCCCGGTGAAAATCGTGTTGCCTGTGTTCCGGATGTTGTTTCTAAACTAATTAAAGCCGGATACGAAGTTCAGATCGAAAAAGATGCAGGACTTAACGCAGGTTTTACAAATGAACAATATCAAAAAGCAGGCGCAAAAATTATTGATAGTCTAGCAGATCTTTATGCAAATGCTGATTTAGTTTTTAAAGTTCAGCGCCCTATCGATCATCCAACTGCAGGAAAGAATGAAATTGATTTAATGAAGAAGGGGACAATTTTAATTTCCTTTGTTTATGTTCTTCATTATACAGACATTGCAAAAAAATGTGCAGAAAAAGGAATCGATTTAATTTCTATGGATATGATTCCAAGAACAACTCTTGCACAAAAAATGGATGTACTTAGTTCGCAGGCAAACATTGCAGGATATAAATCTGTTATACTGGCTGCTAATGAACTTGGTAAGATCTTTCCGCTTATGATGACAGCCGCCGGAACAATTTCTCCTGCAAAAGTTGTAATAATGGGCGCAGGAGTTGCCGGTTTGCAGGCTCTTGGTACAGCAAAAAGATTAGGTGCAGTGGTTGAAGTTTCAGATATCCGTACTGCAGTAAAAGAAGAAGTGCAAAGTCTTGGCGGTAGATTTATCGAAGTAGAAGGTGCAGAAGATATGCAAGATGCAGGTGGATATGCTAAGGAAGCATCCCCAGAATTTTTAAAGAAGCAGAAAGAAACCATTTTTAAACATGTTACCGAAGCAGATATTGTTATAACAACTGCGCTTGTGCCAGGAAGGAAAGCCCCTATGCTTGTTTCAGAAGAGATGGTAAAGTATATGCGTCCTGGTAGTGTTGTGTTAGATATGGCTACTGAGTTTGGCGGTAATTGTGAGATAAGTGAAAAGGGTAAAACAGTTAAGAAATATGGTGTAACAATTATTGGTGAATCAAATCTTCCTTCTTTAGTTCCAACACACTCAAGTGAAATGTATTCGAAGAATATTCTTAGCTTGATACTCCACATTGGTAAAGAAGGCAAAGTTGCTTTAAAACTGGAAGATGAAATTGTAAAAGGATCTTTAATCACACATAATAGTGAAGTGATAAATCAAAGAGTTAAGGATCTTATCAAATAAAATTTTTAAGAAAATAATAAAGGTTAACTATGGAAGAATATTTCTTTTTAATGCACGTGTATGTTTTTGCACTTGCAATTTTTGTGGGGTTTGAACTCATCACAAAAGTTCCACCAACATTGCATACACCGCTTATGTCAGGTTCAAATGCAATTTCTGGAATTACAATTGTTGGTGCAATATTAAGTGCTGGGTTGGAACAATTTACAATCAGTACAATTCTTGGTTTAATTGCCGTGGCTTTTGCTATGATAAATGTGATTGGCGGATTTCTTGTTACCGATCGCATGTTAAAAATGTTTAAGAAGAAGTGAGCTGAAAAATGAAAATTACAATAGAAATAACTTACTTAATCGCCTCAGTTCTTTTTATACTCGGTATCAAGTATCTTGGATCACCAAAGACTGCTAGAAAAGGAAATCTTTTTGCTGCAATCGGAATGTTTCTTGCAATTGCAGCTACATTGTTTGATAAACAAGTTCTGACTTTTGAATGGATAATTATTGGTGCTTTAATCGGTTCAATAGCCGGTGTTATTATGGCATTCAAAACTCCAATGACAGGAATGCCGCAAATGGTTGGAATGTTAAACGGATTTGGTGGCGGTGCCTCTATACTTGTTGCACTTTCAGAATACTTCAAGAAAAATCCAAATTATCCTGTCAATACAGGATTACCTTTCGATCTTCCCATCGATCAGGGGATTGCAATTATACTTAGTATCTTAATTGGTGGAGTTACATTTACGGGTTCTATGATTGCTTTTGGAAAACTACAAGGAATTGTAACCGGAAAAGTTGTTAAATATCCGTTTCAGCATACAATGAATGCATTATTGTTTTTGGGAGTTATTGCTGCAGGTGTTTATGTAGTAATGTTTCCTGCAATGATAAATATCGTTTTAATTATTTCAGTGGTATCACTTATTCTTGGTGTTTTATTGGTACTTCCAATCGGTGGTGCTGATATGCCTGTTGCAATATCTTTATTAAACTCATATTCCGGTTTAGCCGGATCTATGACGGGATTTGTTTTAGGAAATAATGTGTTGATTATTGCCGGTGCTCTTGTTGGTGCATCCGGAATAATATTAACAATGATAATGTGTAAAGGTATGAATCGCTCACTAATGAATGTAGTTCTTGGCGGGTGGGCAAATGCCGGTTCAACAAGCGCAACATCTTCTACAACTTCTCCAAAGGGCGATGTTAAATCAATCGATTCTGAAGAACTTGCAATGCTTCTTGATTCTGTTAGCAGTGTAATCATTGTTCCCGGTTATGGAATGGCAGTAGGACAAGCTCAACATGCTGTTCGTGATCTTGTAAACATCCTTGAGAAAAAAGGAATTAAAGTAAGGTTTGCAATTCATCCTGTTGCCGGAAGAATGCCCGGACATATGAACGTACTACTCGCAGAAGCTCAGGTTTCGTACGATAAACTTTTTGCAATGGAAGATATTAATGATGATTTCAATAATACGGATGTTGTTATCGTAATCGGAGCAAATGATGTTGTTAATCCTGCTGCTCGTCATGATGAAAGCAGTCCAATTTTTGGAATGCCGATTCTTAATGTTGATTACGCAAAAACAGTTATCATCAACAAAAGATCTATGAATGCTGGTTATGCGGGAATAGATAATGAGTTGTTCTTCTATCCAAATGCACTTATGTATTTTGGAGATTCCAAAGATGCAATTACTAAGCTGGTTAATGAGATAAAAAATCTTTAATGATTTAAGCCTCTCTTACAAACCCAGTTCCATTAAGGTACTGGGTTTGTTGCCTATACCTTATACCATATCTCCTCTTTCACCTCTCAAATTCCAACAATTTAATCTTGCACATTCAATTGATGGGGGATTTTTATTTCCACAAACCACTCTGTTTAACATCAATTTTAAGGCATATATTTGTATTGCGTTTTTAATTCTATACACAAGGAAAAAATCTTGAAAAAACTATTCGTTTTGTTGTTCATTGTTCAGGCTTCTTTAATTTTTTCGCAAGAAGTAGTTATTAAAAGTCTTAAAACATTTACTACAAAGGATGCTAATTCAATTCCTGTTTTATCCGCACCAAGAGATTTACTAACTATCGATTTTGATGTTCAGGCAGAATATCCGCCAAACATCCACATAATTTTTAAGTTTTGTGATAGAAACTGGAACGCTACAGATAATATCTTTCTTGCAAACCAGGGGCAAAACACTGCTTATTCATTTAATTATTTTTCACTTCCCACAACGGTTGAAGAAGCAAAATATCATTACACAAATAGTTTCCCTGATAAAGATGGATATGTCTCTTTTCCTTTTTCTGGTAAGTGGAAGTTTTATATTGTTGATTCGCAGAATTACGATTTGGTATTTGCGGAAGGCAGATTTTTTGTTGTGAAAGCAGATGTTCCACTTAAAGTTGATATTAAAAGAGAAACGTTAGAAGATAAAACTTATTTTCCACCTCAGCTTGGTCATAGTAATTGGATTATTGTAGATGCAATACCTAAAGATGATTATTTCCCATTTTTTGTTGATGAGCTTGAGATCGTCCAAAATCATTTGCTGGATTATTCAGTTAAAGTACCCCGAGCATCCATAGATCAAAACAGAGTTTTTGAATGGGATGGAGGTTCAAAGGTAAGATTTATTGCAAAAGATGTATTTCCGGGAAATGAATATCGGCAGACAAACTTAACAGATATTAATATTTTTAACTCCAAAAATGTAAAATCTCAGTTTGATGGAATGGAGTACAGCAGATTTTTACTTATGAGTAAGCGGGATAATAACGGAAGTTTCACTCTCAATGCTCCAAAAGATATTTACTCAACGTATATGAATGTAGCTTTTCAGATTAAACCACCTGAAGAGGTTTATGGTGATATTTATTTGGTCGGTGCTTTTAATGATTGGCAAGTATCACAAAACTATAAAATGAATTTTGATGGTGATCATTTTGAATTAACAGTTCAGCTCAAAAGGGGAGTTTATGATTACCAATATGTTGTTGTAAATGGAGATTATTCTGATGTTACAAATCAGAATTGGTTTGTGCTTGAGGGAAACGATTGGCAAACCACTAATGATTATAATATTTTTCTATGGTATCGTGATCAGGAGTATGGGGGCTATGATCGGATAATTGGTTATTCAAAAATTCAAACGAGATAAAAATTATGGAAAAACTTTCAATCGGTGTTATTGGTGTTGGGCACCTTGGTAAACTTCATTCAAAAATGTTTAAAGAAATTAGAAACTGCTATTTTGTTGGTGTGTTTGATGCAAATCCGGAACAGGCAAAGTTAGTTGCTGATAAATTTGAGGTAAAATCTTTTAACTCAATTGATGAGCTTCTTTCCAATGTAAAAGCAGTTTCCATTGCTGCAACATCAACAGCCCACTATGAAGTAGCAAAGAAATGTTTTGAAAAAAATATTCACGTATTTGTCGAAAAACCTATTACCACAGCTATAGAAGAAGGTGAAGAATTAGTTAGGCTTGCAAAAGAAAAGAATTTAAAATTTCAGGTTGGGCATATAGAAAGATTTAATCCCGGGTTACTTTCACTTGAATCATTTATTTCTGATCCGATGTTTATTCAATCTGACAGGCTTGCACAATTTAATCCACGCGGAACAGATGTTGCGGTCGTGTTAGATTTAATGATTCACGATATTGATATCATTTTAAGTTTTATAAAAAGCGATGTTAAGCAGATTGATGCAAGCGGTGTTACTGTTGTCTCTGATCATATCGATATTGCAAATGCAAGAATCCAATTTGAAAATGGTGCGGTTGCAAATGTAACTGCAAGCAGAATATCCCAAAAGAAAATGCGTAAGATGCGTATCTTCCAAAAAGATCATTATATCTCATTGGATTTTATTACAGGAGCTTCAGAAGTCTATCGTATTCAGCCTGTTGAAGAACCTGCTTTACCAAATTCAATTTCTTTTGGTGAAATAGGAGTTGGGGATAAAAAGAAAAGATTGATTTATGAACAGCCTGAATCTAAACCTATAAATGCACTTAACTATGAATTACAGCTTTTTGTAGATTCAGTTTTGAGTGATAAAAAAATTATAGTATCAGGTGAAGACGGATTACGTGCATTAAAAGTAGCAGAAATTATAATCCAAAAAATTGAGCAATCAAAAGGAGTATAGTAGTGAAAAGATTTTTTTCTATAGTCATCTTATTGTCATTAGTAATCTCAGGTATTCAATGCAGTGTCTATGAATCTTTTACAAACCTTTCCAGATTACAATTTAAAGTTGGCGATGTAAATGGATTCCAGATAAATGGAGTATCTATTTCTAATAAATCTAAACTTGGAGATTTTAATCCGCTGGATTTATTGAACCTTTCATCTTCATTTGCTCAGGGCACTTTACCTGCAAGTTTTGTTTTAAATGTTGATGCAAAAAATCCAAACGATGGAACAGGCGGATACAAAAAATCTGATGCTACTCTGCAAAATTTTAAGTGGAGATTATTTCTTGATGATAAAGAAACTGTTTCAGGAGATATTGATCAGCCGATTGCTATTCCTGGCACTGGTGATGTGACCACAATTCCACTCAGAATAAATCTTGATCTAATAAAATTCTTCAAAGATAAAGGATATGAAAGTATTCTCAATCTTGCTTTAGCTCTTGGTGGCAATCAGGGCTCATCTTCGAAGATAACTTTATACGCAACTCCAACAGTTAGCTCTCCGTTCGGTGACATCACCTATCCTGGTGAACTAAAATTAGTAGATACTCAGTTTTCTAAATAATTTCTTTAGGAATACTTTATGGCTAAAACAGAAAAATATGCTATCGGTGTTGATTTAGGCGGAACAAATATTAAAATTGGAATTGTATCCGATAAAGGTAAACTTGTTAAAAGTATTTCAATAAAAACCGAAGCTGATTGCGGACCAAAAAATGTTATTGCTAACATCATCAAAGGTGTTGAGACAATTTTAGTAAAAAATAAATTAAAGATTCAAGGAATTGGTATTGGATGTCCCGGTGTTGTATCAACTAAAAAAGGAATTGTTGAAAATGCGCCTAATCTTCCCGGATGGAAAAATGTAAAACTTGGTCCGATCATTAAAGAAAAATTTGGTTATAAGGTTCATCTTGAAAACGATGCCAATGCTGCGGCAATTGGTGAGTTGATGTTTGGAGCAGGGAAAAAGTTTGATTCATTTGTAATGGTAACTTTAGGTACTGGCGTAGGCGGTGGAATTGTTTTTAATAAAACAATATTTCGTGGTGATTTTGGTGCGGCAGGGGAGATTGGTCATATATCGATTGATGTAAATGGGCCCAAATGTAATTGCGGTTCAACAGGCTGCATAGAAGCTTATGCAGGTAATTCTTATCTTAAAGAACAGATTAGAAGTGAGCTGAAAGATTATCCTGAATCAAAAGTCTGGAAATTAATTGAGAATGATTTATCAAAAGTTTCTCCAAAAATTATTCAGGCGGCATCTGAAAAAAAAGATGCATACGCTAAATTTGTAATTGAAAGAATGGGCAAACAACTTGGTGCTGCGCTTGCATCATTAAGTAATTTACTGGATATAAGTACATTTATCATCGGCGGTGGAGTTGCAGGATTCGGTAAGCTATTGTTTGATTCAACACGTTTAACAATATCTGAAAGAGTGCTGCTTCCTTTACGCTCAAGAGTTTTAGTTATTCCTGCTAAATTAAAGAATGAAGCTGGAATAAAAGGAGCATCATCACTAGTGTTTTATAATAATTAGTTTAATCCAGCTATATAAAATGGGATTATTTTGTAAACCTTTTGGTTTTGCTGTCGCTGACTTGGAATGTTATTTCGAAGGAGTCTTAGACTGAGAAATCTTAATTTAGATTTATTCAAATTTCTCCTTTCAGTCGAAATGACAAAAAAGAATATTGCATTATTCGGTTTTAAAAATCTTAACAATTAATGAATCGCAATTCCATAATATTATTGAAACTTGTCATTTTGATTTTTCTTTTGCATGGAATTACTTTCGCTCAACAAAAGGATTCACTTTCCATTATATCAGAGTCAGTTGGCAAAACTATCGATTCACTTTTTGTTTCATCTGATCCAATTATGAATTCTGTTGATTCACTTTTTAAAGAAAAACTGAAAGGCAGAACTTATGATGTTGATACAACTGTTTTTGCATCATCTAAAGATTCATTAATCTTTCTCGTAAAAGACAAAAAGATGAAGATTTACGGTGAAGGAAATATCAATTATAAATCTACGGAAATCAAAAGTTCAAATATTTTTATTGATTTTGAATCCAATAATATCGATGCAGCTGGCGTTCCTTCCGATACGCTGCCTGGCAAGTTTGATGGGACCCCTGTATTAAAAGAGGGTACGGAAGTTTATGCAGGCCAAACTATGAAATACAATTTTAAATCCGGACAGGGATTGATATCTCTTGCAAAAACTGAACAGGATGGATCAAAATACACAGGAACAAAAATTAAAAAGGTGGATCCGGAAACTTATTTTATTGAAAATGGAATTTTTACAACTTGTGACGATGAAACTTGTCCGCACTATCATTTTACTGCAAATAAGATGAAGGTGATCCATAAAGATCAGCTTGTTGCTAATTGGATATTTATAAATTTTGGTGGCGTACCGCTACCAATACCTTTACCATTTGCAGTTTTTCCTATAGAGTCAGGAAGACGCTCCGGAATCATCCCCCCAACTTTTGGCAGCGACCCAAATTATGGAACGTACTTTTCTGGTTTTGGATACTTCTGGGCTATTAATGATTACACAGATTTAAATCTCACGGCTGATTTCTACACTCGTGGAAGTTATAAACTTGATACAAGATTCCGGTATTCAAAGCGGTATAATTATTCCGGTAATCTACAGGGAAGCTATGGAAATTTTATTCAAGGTGAAGAAACTGATGCCAACAGAGTGGAAAATACAGAATGGCGAATTGCTTGGAATCATAATCAATCAATTACACCTACTTCGCGGTTTGATGCAAAACTAGAATTTATTTCAGGAACAAATATCAGACGAGATATTAATGATTTAAACGAAATATTAAGGAATGACGCTGTATCTAACGCAACATATTTTAAGCAATGGGAAGAATCAGGAAACAGTTTGTCGTTGAGTTATTCACGTAATCAAAATTTTGAGACGAATGATATAACTGAAGTGCTGCCAAACCTAACCTTTTCGCTAGCTCAAAGTTATCCATTTAGAGATAACATAGGAGCACAGGAATGGTATGAAACTTTTGGTTACAGTTATTCAGGTCAGTTACAAAATAATAGGAACAAAATTGATGGAAATCTTAAGACAAGAGGGGGTATTCAACACAATATAACTGCGTCGCTTTCACCAAAGATCGGTTACTTTAGTATATCTCCAAATTTTCGTTACAATGATAGTTGGTACAACAAAAGTGTAACAAAGTATACTGCCGTTGATGACTCCGGCGATTATTTGGTTAATACAGATGATGTGAATAAAATAAATTTTGTAAGAACTTTTTCTATGGGTGTCGCAGCATCCACAAAATTTTATGGAATGTTTAATATCGGTTCGCTAGGAATTAACGCAATCAGACACACAGTTACACCATCAATCAGCTATAATTATTCACCAGACTTTTCTACTTCATTTTGGGGCTATTATAATTCTTATGCTGATTCGGTTGGAAAATTAGTAGAATACAATAAATTTGAAAGGGAAATATTTGTTAAACCATCAAATCAAGAACAACAAAACATTAATTTTTCATTAGGTAATGTTTTTGATTTAAAAACAAATGCTGATCCTACTGACACAACATCTAAAGAAAATAAATTTCAATTGTTAAATCTTTCTGCATCGATGGGGTATAACTTTGCAGCAGAGACTTTCAATTTCTCAGATTTAAATTTGAGTTATAGAACTCAATTAGGCAGCGTATTAAGTTTTTCAGGAAGTTCTACTTTTTCTCCGTACGATTATAATGAAAAAGGCAGGATCGATAGATATTTAGTAAGTAACGGAGGCGGATTATTAAGATTAACAAATACTAATTTTTCAGTTTCTCTCTCACTATCAGGTGATAAAATAACTTCATCAGATTCAGATGGTAGAACAACAGTTCAGCAGGATCAATATTTACAGGCTTCAGAAACTAGTATTTATCAAGGTTTATATAGCACTAAGGATGCTGATTTTTCAATACCCTGGGATATATCACTTAATTACTATTACAATTTATCGCGACCTATTCCTTCGAATGAAAATATCACATCAAGTATAAGCGGCAGTTTAAATTTTAATCTTACTCATAAATGGAAGTTTTCTGTAACAGGCAGTTATGATCTTCAACAAAAAGAATTTGCCGCACCGCAAATTCGAATATCGCGTGATCTTCATTGCTGGACTATGAATTTTACCTGGAATCCAATTGGAACATATCGAGGTTACAATTTTGAAATACGAGTTAAGGCTCCTCAATTGCAGGATTTGAAGATAACCAAGCGCGATCAATTTTACGAGGGAAGATAATTGCTTACTTATATTATTGATGGAAATAATCTTATTGGTAAAATATCTTCTTTGATGAATCTTCAGAAAAAAGATAAGCAGGCTTCTCGTGAAAAACTTGTTTACATTCTCGATCGTTACTTTATCCAAAAAAAATCAAGTGTAACATTACATTTAGATGGTCATCCAGGCCGAAGAATAAATTCATCAAAAATAAAAATATCTTATTCAGAAAATCTAACTGCTGATGAAAAGATTAAGAAGCAGATATCCCAATCAAAATCACCAAAAAATATTATTGTAATCACTTCAGATTCAAATCTTGCACAATTTGCTAAAGTATGTTCAACAACTGTCATTTCCAGCGACGAATTTGCCGCATCAATAAGTAAATCAAATACAGGGTTAGAAGAGGAAAGTATCATCAAGTCCATTGATAATATTGCTGAGTTTAAAAAACTTTTTGGTGTTGAAGACGAATAAAAGTGTCCTTTAATTATATATTTGATCCTATCCAAACCCATTCAATCCAAGCACTACTATAAGTTATACAATCCCAAATGTTACCCCAAGTGGAATCGAAGGATCTCGAGTGCAACTTAAAATTTATGATGGACTTGGCAACGAAATTGCAGTTCTGGTTAATGAATACAAACCGGCTGGATACCATAGCTTAAAATATGAAGCAAAAAGGTTAACAAGTGAAATCTATTTTTATGAATTAGTGAAAGGAAATTATTCTGCAGTAAAAAAATGATCTTGATTCGGTGACAATTAGATAGATTCCCACATTTGTGGTAATGACAAATAAAGAGTCTTAAACTAGAAGATATTATGAGATCTTAAAACGATGCTATGAAGTTTATATTATAAGATGAAGTATTATCAGGGTAATCCTGAACACCTAAAGAAACATTCCATCCAACTTCCTGACTAAGATTATTATTATATTTTGAAACCAGCCTTACAGCATTTATAGCACTTATTACTCTATTGAGCAGTAATCCCCAAACAACAAATCTAACATCATTTAAAGTCTGCTCTGATGAAACCCACATATCTCTGTAAGTCTTTCTTTCTTCGGAAGTATTCCATTTCCAAAAATATTGTTCCGTATTGTACATTTCATCAAAATTACGTTCAAACGCTTTTTCGTCATTATACTGATCTATGTTTAGATATTCACCAATATTCGCATAATAATCGTCATCTTTGTTTTCTGAAATTATGCCTGCATTCGTTTGAGCATATGAAGTGTAACGATCCTTTTGCCAATTGCCGTAAACATTCATTCCGATATAAGTTCCCCACAGAACTCCATCAGCAATAGTAAAATAGACTCCACTGTCATAAGCATCGGCATATAATTCGCCCATACCGGGTAACAACATGGAATACACAATTGCCAGACCAGTACTCTTCTTTTGTTTTACATCATCTATTGCAATCTGCTGATCTGCATTTTTAATTTGAGATATTTCAGATATCGCTTGTTGTTTGAAAGAATAAAATGATGGGTCTTCACTTTGTGAAAAAATTTGAGCGGAAAGAGCTATGAGTAATATGAGAATATATTTCATTTTTTTTATTTGAATATTAAATTGAAGATATTTCTAATGCAACGGAATTTTTTATCTCTTTTATTTCACCGAAAACTAAACCGTTACTAATCTCTTTTACAACCACATTGCAAATCTGGTTTTCTAAATCTTTATCAAATGAATTATTAACCCTTACATAATTTGAAGAAAAACCTTTTATTGTTCCGTCATTATCTTTCGATTCAAAAAGCACTTCAATATTTTTTCCAATCATTTGATTGTAAAAATAATTCTTCTTTTTATCACTTAAAATCCTAAGCATTTTGCTCCGTCTTTTTCTTTCTGCAGGATCAACAGATCCGAAATAGTTAAAGCTTTTGTATCGGGTCTTTCAGAATAAGTGAATACGTGTAAGTATGAGATTGGAAGATCAAGAAGGAAATTATATGTTTCCATAAATTCTTTTTCGGTTTCACCGGGATATCCAACAATAACATCTACACCGATTCCAATTTCCGGGATTTGTTGCTTCGCTTTTAGAATAACATTTTTATAATCTTCAGCAGTATATCTTCTTTGCATCGATCGTAAAATAGCATTGCTGCCACTTTGCAGTGGGATGTGAAAATGATTACATAATTTTTCGGATTCCGCAGATAGATTTATAATCTCATCCGTTAATAAATTTGGTTCAATAGAACTAATGCGTATTCTAAATTCGCCTTCAACTTGGATCAATTTTTTCAACAAATCATAAAAATTCAAACCGAAGGATTTACCATAATCACCAACATTTACACCGGTAAGGATAATTTCTTTGTAGCCTTGTTGAACAAGATTTAGTAAATCCTTCTACAACAAGTTCAGGATCCATACTTCTGCTTTTACCTCGTGCAAGAGGAATTGTGCAGAAAGTACATTTATAATCGCAACCATCCTGTATCTTAAAATAAGCTCTTGTTCGGCTGTCAGCATCGGTTGAGCTTGCTACACCAAACTTATTAAGTTCATCATTTGGAGAAACATAAATAGATGAAAGCTTTTTTTTATCAAAATCTTTTAAGAGTGTAAATATTTCAAACTTTTCATTACTTCCAAGTACTGCATCAACACCATCAATTGAAGAAATTTCATCTGCCCTTAATTGTGCATAACATCCGGTTACGATAACGTAAGCATTTGGGTTATTTCTTAGAACTCTTCTTACAAGTTGTCTGCATTCTTTCTCAGCATTTTCTGTAACGGTGCAGGTATTAAAAACATAGACATCCGCTTTGTCTTTCATATCCACAACAGAAAAACCATTAATTAAAAATTGATTTCCGATTGTTGATGTTTCTGAAAAATTAAGTTTACAGCCTAATGTATGTAATGCAACTGTTTTTAGCATTTATGTTTTGTTTGATATAAAAAGAGCGGGATGTATTCCCGCTCCTAATATAGAATATTTAAGAGAATTTATTCAATCTCTTCTTTTTTCACTGTGTCAGGTTCAGCCACTTCAAAAATTGGGAATTCGGATGAATCTATTGTTCCCATTTCAGCACTCTGAATGTTTTGAACTGTAACACGTTCTAATTTGTATGTATTGATATACTGTTCAATTTCTGCCTCAGATTTTTCTTTAAGTGCAGCAATAGCGCTTAAAACTATTTTCTTGCTTTCCTTATCAAACTCAATAACCTTTAAAGGGATTGTAGCATCAATAGGGAAATGATTAGCAATATTTTTAATCTTTGATGTAGAAAGCTGAGTTGTAGGTACAAAACCATCAACGTGTGAAGGAAGCTCAGCAATAATTCCTTTTTCAATTATTCTAACAACCTTCCCATCAGTGATTTTTCCAACAGAGTAATCTTGTTCAAAAGTATCCCAAGGATTATCCATAATTTGCTTATGTCCGAGTGATATTTTTCTCTGCTCAACATCAACACCAAGAACTAATACATCAAGTTTTTCATTTTTCTTTACAACTTCCCCAGGATGACGGATTTTCTTTGTCCACGATAAATCAGAAATGTGAACTAATCCATCAACACCTGGCTCAAGTTCTACGAACACACCAAAGTTTGTAAGATTACGAGCAACACCTGAGTGTTTTGAACCTACAGGATATTTAGCCATCAAAGTTTCCCAAGGATCTGGTTCAAGCTGTTTGATACCAAGAGAAATTTTCTTTTCATCTTTATCAAGACTTAAAATAATTGCTTCAATAACCTGACCCATAGCAACTATTTGAGAAGGATGTTTAATATGCTGTGTCCAGCTCATTTCAGAATTGTGAATAAGACCTTCGATTCCTTTTTCAATCTCAATAAAAGCGCCGTAATCAGTAAGAGAAACAACTCTACCTGAAACTCTATCACCAAGATTATATTTTTCTGAAATTAGTTCCCATGGATGTGGTAAAAGTTTTTTAAGAGAAAGTGAAATTCTTCTTTTCTCTTCATCAAAGTCTGTAACAACTATTTTAATAGTTTCATCTAGTTTTACAACTTCATTTGGATGGTTGATTCTTCCCCAGCTAAGATCGGTTATGTGGATAAGACCATCAACACCGCCAAGATCAACAAACACACCAAAATCTGTAATTGCTTTAACTGTACCTTCAAGTATCTGTCCTTTTTCAAGGCTGTTAAGAATTGAATCTCTCTGACCAGAAATTTCTTCTTCAACAAGTACTTTGTGTGATACAACAACGTTTTCAGTAGGAACATTTACTTTAACAACTTTGAAATCCATTGTCTGACCAACGAATGCATCAAAATCTCGGATAGGACGAATATCGATTTGCGAACCGGGTAAGAATGCTTCCATTCCTAAAAGATCAACAACCATTCCGCCTTTTATCCTTTTAACAATTTTACCTTCGATAATTTCGCCGGTATCGTGAGCTCTGAGAACTTTTTGCCAGATTCTTAAGAAGTCTGCTCTTTGTTTGCTAAGAACAAGATTACCTTCCTGATCTTCAACACTTTCAAGAACTACTTCAATTTCCTGTCCGACTATTAAATCGATACCTTCAAAAAATTCGTGACGTGGAATTGTACCTTCTGATTTAAAACCAACATCAACGATAACATTATCGCCCATGATTCTAACAACTTTCCCCTTGATCATCTCACCTTCTTTAACATCTCTAAATGAATCTAAGTAGAGTTTTGCCAACGACATAAACTCTTCTTGAGTATATTCTTCATCGTTAAATTTATTCTTGGCTTTTTCATACTCATCGGCAGTCACTGTTTTTAGAGTCGTTTCTTTTTCTTGGGACATTAATCCTCCTAAAAATATTTTTCTGTTTTTCTGAGTCTCAGCCGGATAGCTCAGTAAAACAGACTATTTAGTTTAACATTAGTTTAGCCGGCTTAAATTCTAATTTTTTATATCAGCTATAATTTTAACTTCATTCAAAATCAAATCAACTTGTTCTTCGATGGTGGTGTTGGATGTATCAACTTCTATTGAATCAGGAGCTTTTTTTAGCGGACTTGCTTCGCGGTTTGAATCGATAAAATCTCTATTCTTCAAATTCTCTTTTACTTTGTCGATCGGAACATCGGTTCCTTTTTGAGAAAATTCTTTAGCTCGTCTTTCAGCTCGTTCATCAATACCTGCAGTTAGAAAAATTTTAACATCAGCTTTAGGATAAACAACAGTTGATATATCTCTACCTTCCATAACAACACCGCCATTTTTACCCATTTCTTGTTGTTTCTTTACAAGTATTTTTCTAACACCCTCGATACAACTTATTTCGCTTACGTTACTGTTAACTTCAAAAGATCGGATTTCTTTAGAAACATCTTCTCCATTTACAGTAATGTTAGTTTCACCATCAATAAAACTAAGAACAATTTTCAAACTGTTTGCAAACTCAATTATTTCATTCGT
>BS_KBA_SWE02_21mDRAFT_10000087_pt1 | contig 29477 bp, 26 predicted proteins | sample BalSeasSWE02_21m_FD_9196 | JGI IMG/M metagenome (IMG submission 9196)
TTTTTTTGAATATTTCCTGTTCTTTCCAATATTTAAGGATGGTATTTTCCATCTCTGTAACATCTAATTTTGGTGAGACTGGTTTGAACATCGAACCTCCAAATAAAATTTCCTGATAAAACAAAACTCTCGTCCCAATTCAGAGACGAGAGCGTAAATGCTCGCGCGGTACCACTCTGCTTCCTGATATACAGGCACTTTTCAAGTACGACCCATGGGTATAATACTCGCATTCCGATAACGAGGAATGAACCCGGCTTTCCTACTCGTCACAAAATCAACTTTCAGATTGCAGCTCCAGAATGATCTTCAACCAATATACCTGATCCGGCTCCCACTCTTTCCAGACTCGCTGACAGTTGAAATTGGTTTACTCGTTTCCTTCAACGCTGATTATTATCATATGGATTATGCCACAAATCAATTTACTGGTCAATAAAATATATATTTATTTTCAAAGTAATACTTGAAACATCAAGGAAGATCTGGAATCTGCCTACTTTCTAAAACTATGATTTAACCCTACGTTATAATTAACATCAGGCATAATTCAATAATTCTTTTAAGGATTTGGTATGAAATTTTCTCTTGATTTGGGGAATTACAATATCGTCGTTGAAGCAAAAAACAACTTCCAGTTAGGATCTGATGTAATTTTAACCGGGTCGACAATTAATCTCGAATTGCCATTTGAGTCTGACTCATTTTTCAGTCATGGATGGCAATCTTGGAGTCTGACAGCCTGGTTAAAAGGAAAACACCAACCCTCCCCATCCTTCCCAACATCTCTCCATGCAATGCAAGTTGATCCTTCTTATGCCTATGAGAAAAAACCAAACAGCTCTTGGGTAGGAGCGATCAAAACTCCAGACGGAAGAGTGCTATTATTGGGTGCTCTAAACCTAGAGTCGCATGTAATTTACGAAGGAAGAAGATTTTCCGGTTTTTACGAACATGGTGAAGGGGAATGGTTATTAACAATTGGATCAGAACAGGATGTATTTTACAGATATGCCGCTCTTCTTGGTGAACGATTTGGAAAAACCAAAAGTAAGGAATCACCTAGAATATGGTGTTCATGGTACAGCCTATATAAAGAAATCAGTGAAAAAAATCTTATTCGAATCTTACGTGATATGGATGATCTTCCATTTGATGTTTTCCAAATAGATGATGGGTGGCAGAAAAGAATCGGTGACTGGGAAGCCAACGAAAAATTTTCATCTGGAATGCATTCTTTGGTCAAATCTATAAATTCGACTGGGAAAAAAGCTGGGCTCTGGCTGGCCCCTTTGCTTGTCGTGCCTTCATCAAGTACATTCCAAAACCACCAGGAGTGGTTATTACATGATGAGAAAGGCAAATTAGTCCAGGCAGGGGTGAATTGGTCTGAAAAACTTTTCGCATTGGATACGACCCATCCTGAGGTATTAGAATGGTTATCAGATTTGATGCAAAAAGTGCGTGAGTGGGGTTTCGAATATGTAAAACTAGACTTCTTATATGCCGGTGCCCTTCCTGGAAAACGTTTCCTAAACATTCCACGTGAAGCTGCTTATCGCCACGGTCTCAAGGTAATCCGAGCTGCTCTCGGAGATGCATATTTATTAACTTGTGGCGCACCCATCCTGCCATCCCTGGGTTTATGCGATGCAATTCGAGTGGGACCAGACGTATCAGATGCATGGAACTTAAATCTAGAGAGTCGCATCATGAATAATTTTGCCGTACCTGGAATCCAAAACGCAATCAGAACAACATTGAATCGTTTATGGCTAAAACCAATAATGAACACCGACCCTGATGTTGTTTATTTCCAATCACACAATAACTCGCTTACCCATCAACAAAAAGATCTACTGAAAAATCTGGCTGAAATCTCTGAATTTAAAGCAACTTCCGATCTCCCCAGCTGGCTGACTACCACTGAACGACAAGAATTACAAACATTCCTTGTTTCAGATCCGATCATTAAATACTGCGGACAATACAATTATCTAATTAATGGAATCAAATGCGATTATTCTGAATTTATCGAATTCCCAAAACCGTTAGGTTGGTTCGAAACGGTTGTTCAATTCGTAATAAAAAATCTGGCAAACTTGCCTATCACTTTGAAGATTTTTGATAAATTTTCCATTGCAAGAATTAGAAATATCCTGAAATCTGATCTTTGAAACAACACAATAATGTGATTTAACCGGGATGCAAATGCCTATGCGCAAAAAGAATTATTAATATCCGTCCTACTCACTCAACTGCCTGTTGACGTCGCATCTCAATTGTTCCAAGCAATGCAGAAAAAGCATCACCAAAAGCTTTTACTCCTTCTTCTTCAAGTTCTTTGGTTACACTCTCGATGAAAACGCCTTCCTTTTCCAAATCTTTAATCGTTTGGCGGGCTTCTTCAACGCCCTGAGTAATTGTAACTTTTGCGGTCCCATGATCACGAAATGCGTCCAATGTATCCGGTGGAACGGTATTAACAGTATTCGGGCCAATCAATTCATCGACATAGAGTGTGTCGGGGTAATTTTTATTTTTTGTGCTAGTTGAAGCCCACAAAGGTCTTTGAAATTGACAACCCTCTTCTTGTAATTTCTTAAATTCATCTTCGCCAAAGACCTCACTAAATTTCAAATAGGCCATTTTTGTATTGGCAATAGCTGCTTTACCTCGTAAATTTGAATTTTCTGCCAGAAGCGCATCAATCTTTGAATCCAATCTTGACACAAAGAAAGATGCAACAGAAGAGATATTGCTTACAGATTTTCCTATAAGTAAGCGGTCTTTTATTCCACCTAAATAAGCTCGCATTACGTCTATATATCGATCGATGGAAAAAATCAGGGTAACATTTACATTGATTCCTTCTGCGATCGCCTTTCTAATAGCTGGCAACCCCTCCAAAGTAGCAGGTATTTTTACCATCAAATTGGGTTTGTTTATTTTATTCCATAGAAATTTTGCCTGGTTAAAAGTTGCTTCTGTATCATGAGCATAAGACGGATTCACTTCCAGGCTTACAAAACCATCTTGTCCCTCAGATTGCTGATAAAGCGGTGTAAAAAGTTTTAAAGCAGTTTGGATATCATTTATCGCCAAGTCCCAGAATATTTTTTCAGCATCCCAACCAGATTTCGCCAGAGGGATTAATGCCGAGTCATAATCACTCGATTTGGCAATTGCATTATTAAATATGGAAGGATTTGATGTCATTCCACGAATATCCCCTCGCGCAATTAAACCTTCCATCTCCCCATTTTCCAATAGACGGCGTTGAATATTATCATACCAAAGAGATTGGCCTAACAGGATGGTATCTTGAATAGGATTTTTCATTATATTCCTCTCAATCATACTTTAGATAATTTCTGTAATTTTCTAATAATAATTCATATCAATAATTATTGAAACTACCAACAGAATTCTGTTATGAATGTTTAAATACTAAAACCTTGGGATATATTTAGCCATCAATTTTGTATTTTAATTAGTCCACATTTAGTGGATTAATGCAAAAATTATTTTAATAGGTCATAAGCCTTATTAACAATGTTTTCGACTGTGAATCCAAATTTCTCAAATAAAGTATTTGCTTTCCCAGAGGCACCGAAATGGTCAATACTCAGTATGGTTCCTTTTGTCCCCACCCATTGATGCCATCCCTGGGCGATTCCAGTCTCTACTGCTAAACGGGCAGTTACATCTGGTGGAAAAACCATCTCCTTATATTCTGATTCTTGTGATTGGAATATATCCCATGAAGGAAATGATACCACTCGAATAGAAAACCCTTCATTTGCCAATATTTTCCCTGCCTGAAGGATAAGAGAGACCTCCGATCCAGATGCCATCAAGATCAAATCTGGTTTTCCTGTTCCAAATTCAGCAAGAATATATGCTCCTCGATTAAGATTTGAGGCAGGTGAACATTCATCACGGTCCATTGTTGGCAGTGCTTGCCTTGAAAGAATTAGAGCTGTCGGTCCTTCCTGACGCAATATCGCCATTTTCCAGGCTTCCCGCGTTTCATTTGCATCAGCAGGTCTAATAACAGAAAAATTAGGAATGGATCGCAAGGCCGCAAGGTGCTCTACAGGCTGATGAGTCGGACCATCTTCTCCTAACCCAATACTGTCATGGGTGAATATCCAAATAGATTTGATATGAGAAAGAGCAGATATCCGCAATGCTCCACGCATATAATCGGAAAAAACCAGGAATGTCGCCCCATAAGGGATAATACCTTTATGCAAGGCAATCCCATTTACCACAGCCCCCATACCATGCTCGCGCACCCCAAAATGAAAATTTCTGCCTTCAGGTGTTGTTGCTTGAAAATCAATAATACCGTTAAGCCAGGTCAGGTTGGATGGAGCCAGATCAGCTGACCCACCAAAAAGCTCTGGTAATTTTTCTGCAAGGGAATTCAATACTTTTCCTGAAGCAGCCCGGCTGGCAATTCCTTTTGAATCGGCAGGAAAGATCGGTAAATCGACATCCCACCCATCAGGAAGCAAGCTCTCCATTCGACGGGTAAACTCTGTTGCTTTTTCTGGATAATTATTCTTATAAGCCTGAAGACGGATTTCCCAATCCTTCTCATTACTTTTTCCTGCTTCCAAAGCCGTCCGAAAGTGCTCAAGGACATCATCGGGAATAAAAAAACGAGGCTCAATCGGCCAATTTAGGGCCTTCTTGGCTCCATTTAGTTCTACATCTCCTGGCGGTTCTCCGTGGGCTTTACTTGTATTTTGCCTGGTTGGTAATCCAAAACCGATTTCAGTGCGACAAAGTATTATAGAAGGGCGATGGTCTTCTTTTGCAGCAACTATTGCCTTATCTATAGCTTCCACATCATTTCCATCTGACACAACCTGAGTATGCCAACCGTATGCATCAAAACGCGCCTTTCGATCTTCAGTAAAAGCCAGGTCTGTTGATCCTTCAATGGTTATTTGATTATCATCATAAAGATAAATTAATTTTCCTAGCTTTAAATGTCCGGCTAAGGAAGCTGCTTCCGAAGCCACACCTTCCATAAGATCTCCGTCAGTGACTATGGCATAGACATAATGGTCAACAATTGAGATATCAGCGGTATTAAACTCAGCTGCTAAATGTTTTTCGGCTATTGCAAATCCAACACCATTACTAAAGCCCTGACCTAATGGGCCTGTTGTTGTCTCTACACCTGGTGTTAACCCATATTCAGGATGACCTGGTGTCAGGCTGCCCCATTGCCTAAACCTTCTCAGCTCATCCAACTTCAAGTCATACCCTGTNAAATGCAGGAGAGAATAAATTAATGCTGATCCGTGGCCTCCTGAGAGAATAAATCGATCTCGATCAGGCCAATTTGGATTATGTGGATTGTGANGCAAATGACGTGTCCAGATCGTATATGCGATTGCTGCTGCTCCCATTGGCAAGCCTGGATGTCCGGAGTTCGCCTCTTGTACCATATCAACTGATAAAAAACGTAACGTGTTGATTGCTCTTACTTGAAGATCGTTTTTATCCATTTTCCAACCTTTCGCCTTTGTANAATCTAATAGACATTTTACCATGTGCGTATTTATTATCACAATAATATTAAGACTTGGTACATAAATTCTTTTANAAAGGATGTTCTCAGAAATAGAATTAATTTGCCATAACAAAGCAAATATGCAATAATTATGTCTAAGGTTTTTCAATACAATATAATGGAGGAATAATGGCAACTCCCACACCTATACAACAAATCACAAGTGAAGTTGGTTCTTTAAAGGCTAAGATCAATTCGCTCCAAGATGGTGTTCGATTAACAAAAACCAGAGATACTCTGGAAGATCTTCAAACTACCATAAATAATATGGGACAACGCGTTGCAACCTTGCGTTCAAAGGGATATGTGTTTGAAAAATCACTTGAGACTCAAGCTAATGATTTTGCCAGACAATGGGTGATCATCCTTCCAAATATTCAGCAACAAATAAATTTACAAACCGCACCTCTATCTGCCAGCCTACGTTCAATTGAAGTGCAATTGCCTCGATTGACATCATCTTTAAATAACCCAACAGCTGCCCGACCAATTCTCAATAATTTAAAAACAAGTGTAAGTTCTCTTGAAAGTAATATCCTATCNGTTGAACGAACAGTAAATGGAATGTACGACACTCTAAACAACCAGGTTCAAAAGATGGTTAAACACATGACCGAAATAGAATGGATGCTGACTCAAATTTCTGAAGCATCATTCAAGTTAATGCCAAACGAAGCAGGAGTAATGGCAGTTAAATCTGAGTGGTGGAAGAACGGGAAAGAACAAAAAGATGATCCTGAAGGTGTACTTTACCTCACGGATCAACGATTGATTTTTGAGCAGAAGGAAGAAGTTGCAACCAAAAAAATTCTTTTTATCGCTACAGAAAAGCAAAAAATCCAAAATTTACTACTTGATACACCAGTCGCACTTGTTGAGGATATCAAGACTAGCAAGCAAGGCATGCTAAAGAATGAAGATCATCTTGACATTGTTTTTGGCACTGGCGCCCAGGTTCGTTCTGCGCATTTTCATATTTGGCAGGATTGTTCTTTATGGCAAGGGCTAATCAACCGTGTTCGTACGAAGGATTTTGATAAGGACCGCGCTGTAGCAATTGATCAAACTGATATTGATAGGGTAAAGTCTGCACCTACCGAATGTCCAAGCTGCGGAGGAAAAATTGACCAAGTAATTCTTAAAGGGATGGATAGCATCTCTTGTGGTTTCTGTGGTCAAGTGATCAGACTCTAGCACTCAATCAATAATTCTCTTTCAATTCGCTTACAGGTAAAACGATCCTACCTTCATTTATTGAACCTATAAATATAATATTTTCTGGTTCTTTTGCGGCTAAATATGCAGTATAAGCTGCGACCAATGCATCTAATTGTTCAGGAGTATAGATTATCTCAAATGGAAAAATACCTTTGATCAATCTATGGCGTGTGATTTCTTCAAAGAATTCCATCGGGTTTCTAATACCGACATCTGCTTCGTGCAGGACAAGTTGACGTTGTAATCGCCCTTCCAATGTTGGTTTGGATAATGGTTGCTGATCAAGCAAAGCACAGAAAGCTGCGTGTGGATGTGTTTCCAACCACTGACGGGGAGCTTTTTCCGTGGGGTAAGGCTTAAAACCTACTTCATCCAATCTTGTATATAAATTAAAGCTCAACTGCATCCACTCAGGGCAATACTCTCTCTGTGCTGGAGTTGGTGAAATCACTATACATCTCTCTCGGAGCAAATATTCTGCCATACGCATATCTGTTCCGCGCATTTGACCAGGTAACAAACCCTGCTTTTCCAATTCTTTTTTTACCAAGCCCTGATTTGGATACGGTGGTCCGTTCACTGCTACATAAGCGTCCATTTGTCCTGCGATGAACGACAAAGCGTCATCCATCTCACCGCTGTCCAATGCTAATAAATTACAATCTGCATCCAAAACTGCAAAGGTGAATGGAGTACGCCCTGCGGTAGGGTCAATTCCAATATAGGTTGTTTCAGAGAGAAGCATAATAAAATCTCATCAGTATGGTTTGATCAATCATTACACTCTTAGTGTAGAATAAAACCGATTAGAATGCAAATGCAATTTTGGTTTAATTAGTTATGAATCAGACCAATTGATATTACTGATCGATTTTCAATATTTTATATCAAACACTTCCAACAAATTCTAGAGGATCAACATATGGATGAAATATTTATCAAGGATCTACTCATTCAAGCTGTAATCGGAGTTTATGAGTGGGAACGGAAACAGCCACAAAACATACTTGTAAATATCAGAATGTTCACAGATACTCGTCTCGCTTCACGAACAGATGACATTAAGGATTGCATTGATTATGGTGAAGTAACAAGAAAAATCCAATCGTTTATCGAAACATCTTCCAGATTCACAGTAGAAGCACTTGCTGAGGACATAGCCAATCTTTGTCTCAATCATTCAAGTGTTAAAAATGTTATCGTCAGAGTAGAAAAACCTGGAGTCGTGGAAGGAACCTCGTCGGTTGGTTTACAAATTGAAAGATAACGCTACAATAATTTATCTCATTATATTTGCAGACTTGATGCCCCTCTAGAGATATTATCCAAGAATTCCTGACGGGTTGCCAAGTTCGATCGGAATGCTCCATGCATTGCTGATGTAGTCATACGGGCATTATGTTTTTTTACACCGCGCATCATCATACACAAATGTAATCCTTCAACAACAACTGCTACACCATGAGGATTTAGTATTTCCATAATAAAATCTGCCACCTGGCGAGTCATACGCTCTTGTACTTGTAAACGCCTCGCAAACATATCTACGATTCTAGGGATCTTCGATAACCCTAAAACTTTTCCATTTGGAAAGTACGCAACGTGTACCCTACCCATAAATGGGAGTAAATGGTGTTCACATAAGCTGTAGAACTCGATATCACGAACGATAACCATTTCGTCATACTTGACATCAAATAATGCACCATTCACGATTTTTTTCGGATCAACCTTGTACCCCGCAAGAAGCTCTGAATACATGCTGGCGACCCTTTCTGGAGTTTTTTTAAGACCTTCTCTTTCTGGGTTTTCTCCGAAAGCAGATAATAAAGTCGAGATAGCTGATTTTATTGAAACTGAATCAATCTCGTCATTTGTGAGACTTTCTTCAGATAAATTATCGTCAAACTCAAAATTTTCCATGTAATCTACTCTTAGACAAGAAATGGCCCGGCAATTTGATTACCGGGCCATCGTAATTCCGGCACAATTATTGACGAATTTTCGGTTCAATTAATCCATAAGAACCATCTCTTCGCCTGTATAATACGGCGATGGCATTGTTATCAACATTGAAAAAAATGAAAAAATTATCATGTGCCAATAACTTCATTTGTTCTAAAGCCTCTTCTTCGCTCATGGGAACAAGGTCAAATTCTTTTCTCCGTGCAATAATGGAGATCTCTTCATCATCCGGCTCATTTTCCATAACAAGTTCTGAAATCGAACGGCCTTCAATTCTCCCTTTTTGACGCTTTCCCTTATACCTTTCAACTTGTCGTTGCATTTTTTCAAGTGCAGTATCAAAAGCCGCGAATATTTCGTCTGCTGGTTCTTCTGACCGTAACATAAAACCACGCCCACGAGAAGTGATCTGAGCAATATAACGATCAGTAGAACTTCTTACTGATCTTGCAAATGCCAGATCTACTTTGATATCTTCAATATCATCAAAATGGCGGTCCAATTTTGCAACTTTCTTTTTTACATAATCCCTAACGCGATCAGTGACCTCCATATTTCGAGCTGTAATTTCAAGTTCATAAGACATATGTTGATCCTCCTATATAATTGATATTATAAATTACTTTGGAACNGATAATCCATACCTGCCTAATGCTCGAGCCAGCGTTATGGCGTAAACATTAGATGCACCACTTGCTCTTAATGCAAGCGTACAAGATGACAAAGTTGCACCAGTNGTAGCGACATCATCGATAAGCAATATGCTTTTCCTGGCAACAATGCGATTATTGGCCAAAAAAGCATCTCTTACATTTTCCTTCCTATCNTTAATATTTAACCCNACTTGTGATTCGGTCTCCCGAATCCGCATCAGACCATGAGGAATAAAATTTTTACCTAATTTTAGAGCAAGTGGATATGCAACTATACTGACCTGATTATACCCACGATCTTTTAGGCGTTTTTTCCCCAATGGAACCGGAATAACAACTTCAATATCCAAATTCATATCTTCAACAAATCTTGTTAGATATTTTGAAAGCTCAAAACCTAAAGAAAGATCTCGTTTATATTTAATCCTGTGAATAGCTTTCTGAACTGGTCCAGTATAAACTGCCCACGACCGCAATAGGTTATAACAGGGTTTAATCTTTTTACACTGTGAACATACGTTCCCAGAGACGATTGGCACACCGCAAATGGAACATAACGGATGTTTCATTTGCAAGATCAAACTTTGACAATCCGGGCAAATACGAAAACCAGTTTTTTGGCAATAAATGCATCGAGGAGGGTACAGCCAATCCAGACTGCTCCAGATCAAACTATAAAGTCGATATGCAGAAAATTTCACTCGTTTGACTATAAATTTCCAAAAGCTGATGTTATTCGCATTAAAGCTGGAGTCAGCAAAACAATCATAATCGAGGGAAAGATAAATAAACCCATAGGTAGAAGCATTTTAATCGGGGCTTTCTGAGCTTCTTCCTCGGCGCGTTGACGTCGTTTTAAACGCATCTGATCAGCCTGAATGCGCAAAACCCTCGCCATACTTACACCAAGTGATTCGCTTTGAATAACTGCAGCAACAAAACTTGTCATCTCTGGCAATCCAATTCGATCAGCCATATCCCTCAGAGCTTCACGTCTTAATTTCCCCAATTGTATTTCGCGTATTGCTCGGGCAAAAGATAATGATAAGTCATTCTCCCATTTTTCCCCCACTTTGGACATTGCTGCATCAAAACCCAAACCAGCTTCAACACAGATGGTTAATAGATCCAATGCATCAGGTAACGCCTTCCTAATTCCCTTCTGGCGGCGATCAATTTTACTTTGTAACCATAATTGAGGAAAGAAAAAACCCAAAACAGTAAAGCCGATTGAGACCAAAATTTCTCGGCTAACTGGCCAGGTATTTGATCCAAGAAAGATCAAAAACATCAATCCACCCAAAACCGCAGCACCAACAAATCTCAATGATAATAATGATGCAGCTCCCAAGTTTCCTGGATTTCCCGCTAATTCAATCTTTTTTGTTGTAGTTTCCAATGCATGTTGAGGGGTAAATTTTGTTGAAATTTCCCCCAATTTTCTTAACATTGGAACAATCACCCGGTCACTGAAAGGTTGTGATAATTCAATCTCTTCGAGGGTAACAGGGGTACCTCGAGCGCTAAATTCAGCCAGACGAGCTGATAACGGATCTTCGTCTGATTCAAGTCTGCGCCCACCTACTACTACAACCAGAATTATCCCAACGACAATTAACACACCTATAACAATTATCCATAAACTCATTGTGTTCATTTCATACCTCGATATTTGCAATCCGCGTCATAATAAAATATCCGATAACTATGAGTACTCCAGCAGCACCTAAAGCGATATATCCACAACCAGCTCTTTCAGGATTAAAGAATTCCATAATATATTCTTTATTTATAAACCATAAAACGCTGATCAGAGCAACGGGCATGAAAGCTAAAATTTTTCCAGACACCATCACTTGCGCGGTCAAAACTCTGATCTCACCCTTAATTCTAACTCTTTCGCGTATGGTATATGTAATAACGTCCAAGATCTCAGCTAGATTTCCACCTACCTCACGTTGAACATTAATTGCGGTGATAACGAAATCCAAATCTTCACTAGGAATTCTTCTGAGCAAATTCGCCAGTGCGCTTTCCATAGACATACCAATCTGCATTTCTTGCACAACTCGTCGAAACTCATCGCATATCGGCGGTGGTAATTCCTTGCTTACGGCTTCCATTGCCTGCATTGTTGAATACCCTGCCCGTAAACCATTCACCATTAAATTAAGCATATCTGCTAATTGCTCATTGAAACGGACCAATCTCCTGGACTGCTGTCTTCTAATGTACATCCTTGGTAAAAATATCCCCACGACGGCCCCAATCATAAGCGATATGATATCTCTACCACCAATGATCCACGCAATGAATGCACAACCGATGATCGATATAATATATAGAGCTAAATATTCACCTGGCTTAATCTTCAAATCAGCGCGTGCAAGATCACGCGCGATCTTTTCACCTAAAGATGATTTTTCAACCCCTTTATTTACCCACTCGGTGAGTACAGAGGATCCCGAATCTCTTCCTTTTTTGACGGGAGTTTCATCTTCCAGGTACTTCCCTAATCTTTCCTCAACAAGTGCCCTCTCACTGGTAGCGGAGATAAATACGCCAATTACCAACAAGACAACGATTAGCCCACCGCCGATTAGAAAGAATGTAGTCGCCATTAATTCACCTATTATCTATTATTAACTCTTTTGATATCTTAATTAATATCGTCTTCTCTCGCCAACACCAAATACGGATGGTGGTAAATGTAAATTTGAAGCTTCAATTTTTTCCATGAACTTCGGTCGCAATCCAGTTGGCCGGACTCTACCAATTATCTTCCCATCATCCATACCTGTTTGTTCGAATGTGAATATATCCGTCGTAGTTATAACATCTCCCTCCATACCGCTAATTTCCGTGATATTCACAATTTTTCGTGTTCCATCGCGCATTCTTTCTTGATGAACAAGCAAATCAATAGCCGATGTTACTTGCTCTCGGATGGACCTTGCAGGTAAATCCATTCCAGCCATTAGAACCATGGTTTCAAGACGGGATAAAGAATCTCGGGGAGAATTTGAATGCAAAGTAGTCATGGAGCCATCGTGACCAGTATTCATTGCCTGAAGCATATCTAAAGCTGCCTCATCCCGGATCTCACCAACGATAATTCGATCTGGTCGCATTCTTAAGGCATTGATCACCAATTGACGAATTGTTATCTCACCACGACCTTCAATGTTTGGAGGGCGGGATTCAAGAGTGATCACATGTTCCTGTCGCAATTGTAGTTCTGCTGCGTTTTCGATTGTTAAAATTCGCTCATCAGAAGGGATAAATCCGGAAAGAACATTTAGAAGGGTCGTCTTTCCTGAGCCAGTACCACCCGAGATAACAATGTTCAATCTGGCTTCCACACAGACTTTCAGGAACTGGATTGCTTCTTGAGTTACAGTCTCATACTGAATCAATTGTTCAACAGTAATTGGGCTTTTAGCAAATTTTCGAATTGTAATCGTTGGCCCAATCAATGAGATCGGTGGAATAACAGCATTTACACGTGAGCCATCCGGTAACCGAGCATCAACATATGGACTAGATTCATCTATACGGCGACCTAATGGTGCAACTATTCGGTCAATTATCCGCATAACATGTTCATTGTTTTCAAAAGTCACTGGGACCCGATGGATCTTTCCCTTTCGCTCTACATAAATATTCTTGGNACCATTAACCATGATTTCTGTTACAGAAGCATCTTCCAATAGGGTTTGTATTGGNCCGAGTCCTAAAATTTCTGCAACTATTTGTTCGAAAAGACGTGCTCGTTCAGGTCTAGATAGAACGATATTTTCCTCGTTGAGAATTTGTTCAAATAATCCTTGGATATTTTGCTTGACTTCATCAGTTTTGGTTATATCCATGGATGGATCTAGTTCAGCCAGTAATTTATTTTGAACACGGGTTTTTAAGTCAAAATAAGTTCCTGCTTGCGGTTTAGTGCTTGGTGCACTAACTCTTCGCGCTTGCAATGATGCTAATCGTGAAGTATCACTCGAAGGAGATTCTTGATTGTTTGCTTCTTCGGGTGTCTTCCCCTGACCTTGTTCGATTCTTTTAAGTAAAGACATGGAGTTCCTCCTCTATCTTCTACCTGGATTATCAATTACTCGTGCTTCCTGTTCCATAAATTTGGAACGCACTGCCTCAGCTAATGAAAATATTCCTTTTGCTGCCGGTTGAGTTTTGTTATCAATAACAAATGGGACTCCCCGGTTTACAGATGGGATTACTACACGCTCATCCAATGGTATCACTGCTGCAACCTGAAGCTTAAGATTCTCTCCTATTTTCTCAGGTGTAATTGTTATACGTTTATCAAATTTGTTCAACGAAAAAACTAATTTTTCTTTTGGAACATCCAATGTTAACATCAAATCCAAAAACAATCTGTTATTCTTTATTGAAGGAATATCCTGTGTAGTCAACAATACAATTACATCACATATATCCAATACGGCTAGAGTAATATCATTAACATAAGAGGATGTATCAACGATTATATAAGTATACATACTTTTTAGGAAATCCAACAATCTGCCAACTTGCTCAGCTTTTATCTTTTCGGCAAATTCTGGTTTAGAAGGGGCTGAGAGGATATGCAATCCGGTTGATGCGTTTTTTATCATTACATCATCTACTATATCCTGATCCAATTCATCTGCGCGAGGAGTTAAATCAAGGATCGAATTTTTTCCCTGCTCATTCAAAAAAACTGCCACGTCTCCAAATTGCAAATTGGCATCAATCAAGGCAGATTCTGTCTCTTCATTGTGCAATGCCAAAGCAAGGTTCACAGCCACAGTTGTACAACCAACTCCACCTTTTGGGCTATAAACCATGATCACTTTTCCTCGCCCAGCACTAATACCTGTTGAAGGTTGGCTCATGTTGGATACTTGCGATGCACTAATTTGTGCACCTTTTGCTTTTTCATCATGTGCCATCTGACCAGCTCTGCGAATGGTTGATGTTAGCTCATCTGCCATTGGAGGTTTCGTTAAGAAGTCTCTCGCCCCTACCAGCATAGCCCGCCGCATATAGTTTTGATCGCCTTGCACTGAAAGAATTACAACCTGAACGTATGGATTTTGTTTGCGTATGATCTCAGTTGCTGTAATACCATCCATATCAGGCATATTTATATCCATTAATACAACATCAGGTCTGGTTTCAGCAACAAATTCAATTGCCTCTTTCCCGGACCTTGCTGCACCTACAACTTCAATATCTGTTTCAAATTGTAATAATTTTCTAATGTTCTCGCGAGTTTCAGAGATATCATCAACAACTAACACGCGAATTTTTTCGGCATCAACCATTCACACTCCAGAGAATAACTTATATACATAATTAGAATAGGCTTTCTGTCAATTTATGTTATAGAAGCTTGATAATTCACAGATGGCGGGAATTATCAAGCTTCTGCGAGCAACCACCCTATTGTGCTGGAGCAGGAGGTGTGAATATATCATTTGGTAATAATGGTGGCACAATTGCATCCAATCGTGGCTCTAAAGCGTATGGAAGCTTTGCGGGAACAGGAATTCGGTATTGGCTGAGCAAATATTGAAGTGTTGCAGCTTCCGTTTCAACCCGCGAAACATCATCGCTTGGACCACGAAGGGTCATTGTCATTTGAACACCACTGTTTAACAAATAGGTTAATGTTACTGCTTCTTGAGGTGTCACTACCAATGTAATGATGTCTGGTTTCTGGATGACCGGTGCTGTCGTGCCATCTTGTGCAGTTATTACCGATTGATTGGCTGTGGAACTAGTATCTGTCTCGCCTGGCAAAAGGAAGGTTCCAACATGTAGAACAAAGACATTTTGAAGGACCATTTGGGATACAAGCCGTGGTCGCTGTCTTTCGGCAGGGACTATATAAAAAGGTTCTTGAAAATTCGGGTCAAGTTCAACCCGGCCTTGTGGTGACAAGGAAAGTCCTGAAACAGATTGTGCGGTTAAATTATATGCTTCCGCTACGGTTTGAAAACTCGTACCGTCATAGAAAGAATCGCTATTGGATGCCAATAATCCCGCAGTTAGATTTGGTGTAATGGATTGATAATTTGCGTCAACATCGACTAAAAGCATGGACGCTATCAGGTTTATGTGGTCCCCGTCTCGAATCCCAAAACCTACTGCGGAAAGACGAGAAATCGGAATGGTAACAGCGGTCATGCCTGGGGATATTAACGCAGACCAAGTTGAGCCAGAATCTGCTAAACTTCCAGCTGAGGAGGCTAAAACTGCCTGAGTAATTATCATACCCTGATCTAAGGGGTATTTAGCATATTGACCAATTACCAGATTTATGTCTGTAAATTCACCTGCCACAAGCTGATTTTCGGGGATATTTATTGTGCTTATATCACCCTCATTGATCAGTTTCCCTCTTGGTACATTCTGGCCAGCCACAACAACACTAACTTGTTGAAAAGCTTGTGTCGGGGATGACGCTAACCCCCCAAGACTGCCTGAATTTCTGAGGAAGAAATACGCTGCCCCTAAGCCTACTATTAGAATCAGCGCCAAGTAAATGAATATCCGTCCACGACGCATAATAATCTCCTTCTTCTATTTAATTGGTTTTATCCGACGCAATTATTATACAGTAAAACCTAAAGCTATGTACATACCTAAAAAGTAGGTAATGAGTGGTATTAAAAGGCAGAGCCCAAGAATTTTTGGGCTCTGCTTTTTGTTGAAGACCTGAAGGGGATTAGAGAGCGCTATTAATTGTGCTGAATACATTACCGATGATCGGGCCGAGAAGGGTCAGAACGGCAATAACTACAACAGCTACTAAAACAAGAATTAACGCATATTCAACTAAACCTTGGCCTTTTTCTTTTGCGGAGAATAACATTTTTTTCACCTCCTTCCTATTCTTAGATTTTCCCAGGGGCCTCCCTGGAGATATTTACATTATACAGGAAATTTGACGGAATAATCATTACAATTTTGTTATCTTAAAAATCAATTTTAATGAGTAATCGGTACTGATAACGAAACTCGAGTCCCATTTCCAATGGTGCTATCAATACCAAATGTCCCGCCCAATAGTTCTACTCTCTCTTTTATCAACCTTAGACCTAGACTTTCCTCTTGGGTAATTATTTCTGAATCAAACCCTTTTCCATTATCATCCACGATAAGCCTGACTTGATCATCTGATAAATCCATTTGTACTTTCACCAGGCTTGCCTGGCTATGCCTTGAAGCATTTCCCAGCAGCTCTTGAAGGGCTCTAAAAATCATCACTTCCATATAAGGTTCCAATCGGCGTTCTGTCCCAGTGACCGTTAGACTCAGATCCATCCCAGCCTGCTCTTTGAAGATATCTCCATATCGGCGGATAGTAGGAACCATACCCAAATCATCAAGCATCATTGGTCGAAGTTCAAAGATAAAATTTCGAACTTTTTGAAATGTACTCATGGCAGAAGCTTTTAAAGCGCTCAATTCTCCGCGTGCTTTTTCTATATCAACATCAAGGTAACGCATTGCAATTTCAGATTGCAATATAAAATTTGAAAGCGCTTGTGCAGGTCCATCGTGCATCTGGCGAGACAATCGTTGGCGTTCAGCTTCTTGCGCATTTACCAACATTTCCAAACTAGCTGTTCCTCCCCTTTCTTTGACAACTGTTGTTCCTGATTTTGACATTTCATACAATCGTTCCAATGTGGATCGGTACCGGTCAAGGTGAGATTGGTCGCTCTGTAGTTTTTCCAATTGTCCACGCATTACAAATAACCTTTGCTGAGCATCCAACGCCGAATCATATGCCATTCTTATTTCTTCGTTTGTAACCGAACTTATTTGTTTTTGGATCTGTTGTAAATGGGCAGTGATGGCAGCATTCCTTTGAGATAATTTTCCTACTTCTACCCGGCTTTGCTCTAACATCAAAGATACTTCTTTAATAGCCCTATTGGTTTCATCCAATTCTACCTGGAAACTTTGTTTAGGATTGTCATTAAGATTGTTAGTGTTCGAATGATTGTCCAGAACCATTGCTTACTCCTGAGTATCATTAATCTTGTCATCAACAAGTTGGACCCACCCGCGTTTTAACGCATATACTACTGCCTGCGTTCGGTCATCCACGGCACATTTTCTCAAAATAGAAGTTACATGATTCTTAACTGTTTGATGACTGATCCCCAAAAAATTGGCGATTTCTTTGTTGCTTTTTCCGTCAACAACACATGAAAGTACTTCCATTTCGCGATTCGAAAGTGGGTGGAAAGGGCTTCCTGGTTCACTATACAAGTGATGCGCATTTTCCATTTGCCTTTCCATCCAATTCTCAAATTCTAACTTAGTCAAAATTTTTTCCTCGAGAAAATAATTTCCAAGGCTAATTTCATGAATGGCTTGTATCAATTTTTCCGGTTCAATATCTTTCGAACAAAATCCTGCTGCACCTGCCCATGCAGAGTGTAAAACTTGTTCGCGATCATCATATGCTGTCAATAACATAAATCGGGTTGGAAGTTTTTCCTGAACCCCTTGTTGTGTGATCTGTTGACCATTGATCCCCGGGAGGTTGATATCCACTATGGCAATATCTGGTTGAAGAGAACGAATTAGCAATAAACCTTCTTCACCATCGGATGCTTCTGCAATTACGCAAATATCATCACTCGTTGCCAATACATCTATTACCCCCTGTCTGAACAAGGGATGATCATCAACAATAAGGACGGTTATTTCACCTTTAATATTTGCCATGTTTCCCTACAAACTTAGCATCAGTATAGCACAGGTAAATAATTGATACAATTAATTTATGATAGTAAAAAAAAGAATTTAGTCCGGCCATCGGTAAATGATCATATTTTCACCACCAAACAAGGGAGAAAACCTCCCTTGGGTTGAATATATCTCGGATAAACCCGAACTCAAAATAGGGTACCAATCTGGAAAGGTTATCAGATAATTTACATTTTGAGCATCCAAGAATTCTGCCAAATGTACTTCATCGCGAAGGAAAGGAATTACTTCAGGTGAAATCAATCCAGCCAAATCAACAATCCTATGATTCCCGAAATACCCCAAAGCTCCAATATCATGCGCAGCAATGATTGCTCCTTCAGGAATATTCATATTTACCCAATTAGCAGAATCAACCATCTCGCTTTCGATTATTGCAATATCCCTGGCGTATACTACTGCACCATTTCCCCAGAAGATAATTAGTATTATTCCAATACCAAATATCCAGGCCTTATTGACCGCCCACCGCCAGCCCTGGTGTATTTTTTGGAGATAATCCATCATCCCAATACAGCTAAATGAGACAAGCACCAGCATAGATGGGATGAGGTATCTCCCATGCTGATACACCACGGGTAAACGCCAAGCATATATAACCAACATACCCAAAATCCAAAAAAAACTTGCCAGATATCCCCATTTTCGCTTTCGGATCGCATTGTTGATCATCAAAATATATCCTGGGAGTAAAATACTCCCAATACCAACCAAAAGCTGAACAGATAATTTACCCAACCTTTCCAAGAATAATTTATTCGATAATATTTCGTATTCAGCTTGTTTAGCATAAAATGTGGTTGGCCATGGTGTTCCTGCCAAAGCCAGTGAAAATAATAGATATAAAGAGAATACTCCTCCAAATCCAAAAAATATTTTACCAATATTCAATAACCGTCTTTTCAAGGGAGTTTTATTCAGCATGGAAACCATAAAAGCAGGCCCGAGTAATGTTAGCCCATCAGGTCGAATCCAGATACTTATCCCAATCAAGATACCTATCTTAAAATAATGTGGGGTTTCTTCGATCAACGAAAACAATACCCACATTACCATTGCGGAGAACAAAAGTGTTTCCATTCCAGAGGCTGCTGCCCAAGTGAAATGCCACTCAAAAATTATTAGAAAACCTATCCACGGAAAAACAGGATGATAGGAAGCAATCAACTTGCGGATTGTCTTCTCCATTAAATAGGCAACTCCCCACAGAACCGATATCCCCATTCCAAATGTCCAAATAAATGGTGAGATTTTCAGGAGATACCCCACAGAGAGCATAGCAGTCCACAAAGGCGAGGTGGAGCCGCCTGATATTTCCCCAGGCAGAAATGTCCATTCCCCTGAGACAGCCAGGTTTCTTGCATAGGTTTGGTGAATCCAGGAATCATCCAAGGGAAAACCGATCCGGAAATAAAAATGACTTGCTAATACATAAGTAATAACAGATATGATGGATAGGACCGCTAAATAAAACGCCGTCGAATAACTCGTTCGAAAATTAAGGTTTGATTTTAAAGACACGCGCGCCATCCATTTCTCCGAGATAATTGAACTCTGGATATTGATCCGGGTTATTGTATAAACCGATCAACCCATCAGGAAAGCCTTCTTTCTCCAACACCAAATAATTGGCATTAAAATGGTGAGCAACCAGAAGGGTTTTCTGTTCATCTCCATCGGGAACCGCAATTGCACTCTTACCCGTTGCCAAATAAAAACCAGGCGGGTTTGCTACAATCACGATTGGGTTTTTTGCCGGAAGTGAATCGATAATGATATCCATTTTTTTATATAAATTAATTTCGGTGCTCCAAATATTTCTTCCATCACCTGGGCTAAACAATTTTCCCAGGACAATAAAACACGTTAAAAAGATTGATAATCCAATAGTCGACCACAAGAAAATTCGTGAAGCCTGCTCAATTTTCCATGCTCGTTTCTCTCCCACCCATTTAACCAAAGTCACTAATCCTATTGGAGCGAGTGCCCACCATATGGGCTGAAGAGCAGCCCCCGAATGAAAAAACCCACCTCGTGCCCCTGCAAAAGGAAAAATAATACTCATTAGAATCATGTAACCTATCCAAGAAATAACTGCGATGATTATGCGCAGATCTTTCCTCAACTTCCAAATTCCTATCAAAATCAGTGGAAATAGAAATATGCTTGCCTGTGAAGCAAGTGCATTTTGCATATTAATACTCAATGCCCATAGCCGAACTTTTAGTGCCTCAACCAAACCAGTCTCTAGCCAAGATATAAATGTAATTGATCCAGGCGGATAAGAAAAAATCTGGTTGTAGTTTGTAAGCCAAAGCATACTTCCTCCCCCAGGTGCCAGAAACGACCCAAACACAAGATTATTCCGAATTAACCAAGCGCCCATTATTAATAAATATCCAAAAAGGCAAACACCACCCATAAAGATTTTATTAATATATTTGGGATAGGATGAATTATTTACTGGCTTGAAAAGAATTATCAGGAACGAAACAAATAACCAGTAGATCCCGTCAGCTCTCGCTAGGTGCATTAAACCTGCAATTATCCCCAAACTGATACTACTCCAAACTCCATGCCTATGCGCAACTAAAAAGAAGGCTCCTCCAAGCACCATATAAATTCCAAATGTATCAGTAACAGGTATAAATATGGAATAAAAACCAGAAAATATCGCCAATAATCCTGAGATAATTGCTAGATCCCTCCGTCTTGAAAATGAATTGGCCAAGGTATAAGTAATAACTGGAATTGTTGCTGCAATAATCAAAAACATGATTCGACCCGCAAACCAAGAATTTTGTCCTGCAAGGTACATACCAATCGCAGCTAATATGGAGGCTAGTGGCATCCAATATGAATGAGATGGATGGGGCAACCTGCCTGGATTATCCAAATAGTTCCACAAATAAGGTTCATTAAAACCTTTACCATCTGCGAGTTGTAAACCACCCGCAAAATAATAATCAGCATCCATATATCCAGGGGAGTCCTGAAAATAAGCAATTCCCCCTGAAACGGAAACTCCTAATAAAGCTAGTAAGAGCATGCGCCGCCAATTCAGCATTTCACCTTAGCTCCCGGTCAATCGTATCCATCCAAGTTCGGGGAGGTCGGGTTGCCCACCAACGGATCCAATATAGTCCTGCAATCAAGAACAAGGATGGGACAAAAAAGGTAATCATTTTAAAAGCAACGATATCAGCGAAATTTTGCAATCCGAATGTAAGTAACCACCCCCCAAAAAAGATGAGTCCAATGATAATGCCTATAAACAGCCATTGTTTCTTTCTTCCCATTCTCTCTGCGATGACTTTTAATATATATGTTAAGGGTATCAACAATACAATATTATTGACTGCAATTGTTGGTACTCCTACCAGCGGGTATGTAGCCAGGGTTAAAGAAGCTATCCAAAGAAACCAACGGAAATCCTTGTTCAATGCGGCGCGCCACTCCAGAATTAGAATAATAATAATTCCAAAGGTCAATGCAGTCGCCACTTTCAATCCGATTGCCGGCCAAAGATCAGACAATATACCAAAAGTCGATTGGTAATTTACGAAAACAAACTCGGACCTAAAAGAACGGATAAAGGGAAGAAACCAACCGGGAAATAAACCAAAAGATGTAAGTATTAAGAATCCCCCAGCCATCATCCCGCCCCAAATAACCCGCTTGCGGCGATTGTGAAATGCCCACCAGAAAGTCATAAGACATAAAATTGCAGTAACCGAAGGTTGAAAAAAAGCCAGTGCAAAAGCAGCACCAGATAATTCGTCCAATCCCCTTTGCAGCCCTATCAGTCCAACCAATAGAAATATAAATACTAGAATCACCTGGTCATTTTCTAATAGAGGTATTATTGCCTGGGGACCGAAAATCGCCAAAATGGTATATGCTGCTGTGATAAATAATGGAAGCTTCCACTCAAATAGATAAAGACATAAATAAGCTGATCCAATTAATAATAGCTCAAGTAAAAACATCCAAACCACCCTGGCTGTTATGTAATCATTAATTAGAGCTAATGGAAAATAAAGGATTTCGCTTGCAAAAGGTTGATTAAGGATGAGCGGATCCTGCCCGGATTCGGCAAGTTTCCCGTAAAACAAGAGTTGTGTACGTTGAGTTGCTGGTTCTCCATATGGATCATATCCGATTTCCAAGAATGTTCGCATACCCAACCAGGGTGTCAGAAATTTTTTTTCTACGGAGTTATTGCGAATATAATTGATATTGACCAACACCAAACCGGCCAGTATTGCAAATATGATTATTGCAAAGAATACTGTGCTTACGACTTTTAATCGATTAGTCAAGCAGCCTCCTAAGGGTTAGAATTATTCTAATCGCATTATTATAGTGGGTCAATTGGTTAGGTTTTATGCTATAATTTGCTGAATGACTACACAAACTTTATTGAGAATCACCAATGATAATAATTACAACAATCAACCCCCGTTTGGTGGGCGAATTTTGTTTAGGTAATTATTCTCTTTTGAACAAAAAATCGCCCAAAGCTAATTGCGGAGGGCGATTTATTTTATATAAATTTAATGTGAGTAAACGAAAACGGAGAGGCTTATGTATAAAACGCACACCTGTGGAGAAATCCGAGCAGCTCATACCGGTCAGATAGTTACGCTGGCAGGTTGGGTTAATCGCCGTCGCGATCATGGAGGCGTAACCTTCATCGATTTGCGGGACCGTTTTGGTTTGGTTCAAGTAGTTCTTAATCCTGATCTTCCTCAGGAATATGCAAATATCATTTCCAATATCCGCCTTGAATGGGTCCTTCAAATCACTGGGTCTGTAAGAATAAGACCTGATGGTATGGATAATCCTAAAATGGATACAGGTGAGATTGAGATCATCGCCTCAAAAATAGTAGTACTAAATCCCGCAAAACCTTTACCCTTCATGATCAACGGTGAAGACCATATGGCTGATGAAAATACACGATTAAAATATCGCTATTTGGATCTGAGACGTGAAAAGATGAAATCGAATCTTATTCTACGCCACCAATTGATAAAATTCATACGCACTTATTTGGACAAGAAAGGTTTTCTTGAAATTGAGACCCCCATTCTTTTCAAAACAACTCCTGAGGGTGCGCGCGATTATCTGGTGCCATCACGCGTTCATCCAGGCGAATTTTATGCGCTTCCTCAATCTCCACAACAATTGAAACAAATGCTTATGGTAGCTGGAATGGAGCGTTATTTTCAAATTGCCCGCTGCTTCCGAGATGAAGATCAGCGCGGCGACCGCCAGCCAGAATTCACACAACTGGATATGGAAATGTCTTTTGTTGAACGGGATGATGTGATGGCTTTGGTTGAAGAAATGTTCACTCAAATGGTAGCTGAAGTGGTTCCACACAAACATCTACTGTCCCAGCCCTGGCCACGCTTCACATACGCGGATGCCATGGAAAAATTTGGAAAGGATAACCCCGATATCCGGTTTGGATTGGAGTTAAAAAATATTAGCGATCTGATCGATGGCTGTGGCTTCAGTGTTTTCGAAAATGCGGTTGCCAATGGCGGAAGTGTGCGCGGGATCAATGTTACTGGGTGCGGGGATTTTTCGAGAAAACAGATCGATGATTTGGTAGTATTTGTTCAAGAACTTGGAGCAAAAGGTCTTGCATATATTGCACTTACAAGCCAAGGCGAGATTCGTTCATCTTTTGCTAAATTCTTGTCGGAAGATAAAATTCAGGCCATCCTTTCCAGATTGGAAGCAAAACAGGGAGATTTATTGCTCTTTATGGCAGATAAAACATCCCTGGTATTTGAAATATTAGGTCGTCTCAGGGTAAAAATGGGCGATCTTCTCGGACTAAGAGACCCTGATATCCTTGCGTTTTGTTGGGTGATCGATTTCCCCTTCGTAATGTGGAATGAAGATGAAAATCGTTGGGATCCCAGTCATCACCTTTTTACTTCTCCCCTACCGCAAGATCTATCCTTATTGGATACAGAGCCTGGTAAGGCCCGGGGGGCACAATATGACCTGGTCTTAAATAATTATGAGGTTGGTGGAGGTTCGATCCGAATTCATAGCAGGGCTCTTCAGGAAAAAGTGTTCGAATTAATTGGCCTTGATCCTGATGTTGCCCAAGAGCGATTTGGGCACATGTTGGANGCGTTTGAATATGGGACACCACCACATGGTGGAATTGCTCCAGGAATTGATCGTATCTGTATGCTGCTCGCAGATGAACAAAATATCCGGGAAGTGATAGCTTTTCCTAAAAATCAGGCTGCCCGCGATGTAATGGCATCCGCTCCTTCTGCGGCCGATAAAAGGCAGCTGAAAGATTTACATATAAAAATTGACCTCGAAAAATAACCTCCTGGATGTTAAAAATGGATATTTCAAATGGAAAGTTTCCAACTGCAATTGATATTAATACGGTACGTTACATTGCAAATCTTATAAGACTAAAGATCAACGCTGAAGACGCAAAAGTTTTCAGTCAACAATTTTCGCAAATTATNGAATATTTTCAAATATTGACGGATATTGACACATCAGAAGTACGCCCTGCCAATGAAAATTGGTTCTTGGAAAATATATTTCGAGATGATGTGATTCAACCATCCATGTCTCGTGTCGAATTTTTGGATAACACACCAAACCATGAAGGGCATTTTGTAAAAGTACCCCGGATATTTGACGATAGATGAAAGTCTTAATTGGATTATTGGAAATGAAAAATTGATGGAATTGTACAATTTGAGTGTTCGAAAAGCTCATGAAATGTTAGTAAATAAGGAAATTTCCAGTGTTGAATTAACATCAGCTGTTCTGGGCAACATAAAGCGCCTAGATCCAAAAATCAATGCTTACCTGACAATAACAGAGGAGCAAGCCCTTGAGCAGGCTCACCTTGCAGATATCCGGTTAAATTCAAAGGAAAACATTACTCCACTAACCGGGATCCCCTATGCAGTTAAGGATTGCTTGTCGACTCGTGGCATTCGAACCACTTGCGGATCTAAAATTCTTGATGGCTATGTTCCTCAATTTAGCGCTTCAGTTATTGAAAGTTTGGACAAATCCGGGGCAGTTTTACTGGGAAAACATAACATGGATGAATTTGGAATGGGTTCTTCCTGTGAGAATTCGGCATTTTTTAATACCCATAATCCCTGGAATTTAGACAGAGTACCAGGAGGGTCCAGCGGAGGTTCAGCAGCATCGGTTTCAACTGGCCTAAGTCTCTTTGCGATAGGTGAAGACACTGGAGGATCAATCCGGATGCCGGCTGGATTTTGTAATATAGTTGGTTTAAAGCCAACCTATGGGCGCGTATCCCGCTTTGGACATATTGCATTGGTATCTTCTTTTGATTGTGTTGGACCTTTGACGCAAGATGTATTCGATTGCGCTACTGTGTTACAGACTATCGCTGGAAAAGATCCAAAAGATGGCACATCCCTTCCAGATTCCGTTCCGCTTTATACTTCATCCTTGGAGAAATCAATCAAGGGTTTGCGCCTTGGAATCCCTGAAGAATACTTTCAAGCAGGAATGGATGCAGGTGTTGAAAAAGCCATCCAAGAAGCGATACGCGTTTATGAAAAATTAGGTATGCAGATCTGCAAGGTTTCTTTGCCTCATACACAGGCAGCCCTTCCAGTGTATTATTTAATTCTGTTTGCAGAAGCCAGCGCAAATCTAGCCAGATTTGATGGTACTCGTTTTGGATATTCTTCTAGTAAGAATGTTGAAAGCGTAATTGATCTAATTATCCAGTCCAGACAGGAAGGCTTTGGTGAAGAAGTCAAACGCAGAATAATGCTGGGTGCTTACGTTTTATCTGCTGGATATTACGATGCTTATTACCTGAAGGCACAAAAAGTACGGTCTTTGATCAGGGATGATTTCAAATCCGCTTTTGAAGATTGTGATGTTATCCTTGCTCCGACTTGCCCAACCACAGCTTTCAAAATTGGAGAAAAGAAACAAGATCCACTAACAATGTATTTATCGGATATTTATGTAGTTGCAACAAACCCTGCCGGTGTACCTGCCTTATCTCTCCCATGTGGGTTTTCTGAAGGGTTACCCGTAGGGATGCAATTGATAGGAAAACATTTAAGCGAAGAACTTCTATTCCAGGTCGGCTACGCCTACCAGGCAGAAACAGAATGGCACAAGATGCGTCCGACTCTTAATTGAAAACATGAAATCATTCAGACCATGAAATATGAACCTGTTATTGGACTTGAAATCCATGCTGAGCTTAAAACACAGACAAAAATGTTCTGTGGATGTAACGCTGACCACTCTTCCATTACTGAACCCAATACTTTAATCTGTCCAATATGTACTGGACTTCCAGGAGCGATGCCTGTTCTTAACAAGAAAGCAATNGAACAAAGCATCCTNGTAGGTTTGGCATTAAATTGTAANATTAATNAAATCAATATTTTCGCTAGAAAAAACTATTTTTACCCTGANTTGCCAAAAGGTTATCAAATCTCACAATTCGACTTGCCAGTTGCTTCTAATGGTTGGCTCGACATTCTGGAAGAGAATTTGGGTACAAGCCAACAAGTTCGGATCCGTCGCGTCCACCTGGAAGAAGACACTGCCAAATTAACTCATCAGGGGAATTTTGCGCTTATTGATTTTAACCGCGCTGGAGTCCCTCTTTTAGAAATAGTTTCTGAACCTGATATGCATTCCGTGGAAGCCATTTTGTCTTATGCTAATAAGATAAGATCCATATTACGCTACCTCGAGGTAAACTCTGGAGATATGGAAAAGGGTATCTTGCGGTTTGAAGCAAATATATCTGTGCGCCCTTTTGGCAGCCAGGAATTAAACACACGAACCGAGATCAAGAACCTCAATAGTTTTCGATCCATGGCACAAGCAACATACTATGAAATTAATCGCCAGATTAATTTATACACTAATGGTCAAACTGTGACTCAGGAAACACTGGGTTGGAATGAATTAATAGGAAAAACCTATTCCCAACGAGGAAAAGAAGAAGCACATGATTATCGGTACTTTACAGAACCTGATATACCACCGGTTCATATTGAAAGTTCCTGGGTAAAGTCGATATCTTCACAAATGCCAGAATTACCAGATGCCAAGAGCCAACGATTTGTAGATCAATATGGTTTATCCCTTATGGAAGCGCGGTCTCTGACTTCGGAAAAAGCAATTGCAGATTTCTTTGAAAAAACTGTATTGCTATCGACCAGTCCTGTCAAAATCATCTACAACTGGATAATAGGGGACTTTACCAGACAGATCAACGAGAGAAAAATCGATTACCAGGTAATACCTGTGACTCCTGAGAATTTTGCCCAATTATTGGACCTTTTTACATCTAAAGTAATCAATGACTTTTCTGCAAAAGAAATTCTTGTTGAAATATTTAACTCAAATAAAAACGCAGACGATATCGTTTCAGAAAAAGGTCTCCTTCAAATCTCTGACGAGGATGTTCTTGCTGGTATCATAGAAAAGGTACTTAAAGAGAACCCCGAACCCGTTAAACAGTATCAAGCCGGAAAAGAAACTCTATTCCAATGGTTTATGGGGCAGGTTTCCAAGGAAACAAAAGGCAAATCAGATCCCCAGGTTGTGCGGCGATTATTAACAAAAAAATTAAGAGTGCAATAAATATAAGGAGTAAATATGCCATCTATAATCCGGGTTGAACAAATTGCAGATCATGCAGATCAAGAAGTAAGTATTCAGGGTTGGGTTTACAACCGCACCGACAAAGGTAAACTTGTTTTTCTTCTTGTCAGAGATGGATCGGGATTCGTTCAGTGTGTGGCTTTCAAAGGCGATCTTGATGAAAACACCTTTGATCAAATTATGCGCATTCCACAAGAAACATCTGTAGTGATCACAGGAAAAGTCCGTGCAGATAATCGCGCCCCGGGTATCCCTGGTGGATTTGAAGTTGGCGTGAAAGAAATTAAAATCCTGCAAGAAGCTAATGAAGATTACCCGATGTCATTGAAAGAACATGGGGTTGATTTCGCATTGGATAACCGCCATTTATGGTTACGCATGCCCAGTCAATGGGCTATCTTGCGCATCCGTGCCACCGTCATCAGCGCTATGCGGGAATGGTTGGACAATCATGGATTTATCAACATGGACACACCCATNCTGACTCCTGCTGCTTGTGAAGGNACAACCACCCTTTTTGAAACTCCCTATTTTGATGAAGGAATGGCATATCTAGCTCAATCTGGTCAACTTTATAACGAAGCAAACATTTTCGCTTTTGGTAAAGTTTATAGTTTTGGTCCTACATTCCGGGCTGAAAAATCTAAAACGCGCCGCCATCTGACTGAATTCTGGATGGTTGAACCGGAAATCGCATTTTGTGATCTCGATCAACTGATGGAAATTGAAGAACAGTTTATCACTCATATTGTCAAGCGGGTTCTTAGAGACCGTCAACCAGAACTCAAATCCCTCGGGAGAGATATTGCCAAGCTTGAACTAATTGAAGCCCCCTTCCCAAGAATATCTTACGACCAAGCGACAGAAATGATGGAACAAATCCGGATTGAAGAAATAGATCCGGAAAAGAAGGAATTGTTACGATTTGAATGGGGAATGGATTTTGGCGCGCCTCATGAAACAGAATTAACCAGCAAATTTGAAAAGCCTGTGTTTGTATATGGTTACCCGACCAAAGTTAAAGCATTTTACATGGAACCCTGGCCGGGAAGACCAGAAATATGTAAAAGCGTGGATCTACTTGCCCCTGAAGGTTATGGTGAGATCATTGGAGGTTCTGAAAGAATGTCAGACTATGATCTCTTGCTTCAACGAATCCGTGAACACAATCTGCCAGAAGAGTCCTTTAAATGGTATCTGGATCTAAGAAAATATGGCTCTGTGCCACACAGTGGTTTTGGAATTGGACTTGAAAGAACAGTTTCCTGGTTATGTGGAATTGAACATATCCGTGAATCAATTGCATTCCCCCGGACTATAAAACGAGTTTATCCATAAATTCATTACGGTGGTGCTCAAACACAAAATTTTAACTTCTAATAATTCTCTACCCAACAAATTATGTTTATGGTATAAGATAGTAGCCCTGCTGTGTGCGTGATGCTGCGCTCACGGTTTTGAGCCAACATTTTTAATAAGGGTCTTTGTCTTACGTATACAACGCGATAGGCCTGAGCCAAGGCGAAGTCTCCGAGGCGGGACCCACCTGCGAAAGCAGGTTCAAAACTTTG
>BS_KBA_SWE02_21mDRAFT_10000088_pt1 | contig 29431 bp, 29 predicted proteins | sample BalSeasSWE02_21m_FD_9196 | JGI IMG/M metagenome (IMG submission 9196)
CCACCCCCTAACCCCCTCCTTGGTAAGGAGGGGGGATTCTTCCTTAACTTAATGGCATTGCGGCTGAAGCCTCTACTCCAGTTAAAACTGCTGGACTGGAGGCTTCAGCCGGGCTGGAGTAGAGGCTTCAGCCGGGTTGAAAGATTTGACAACTTTTTAAAAGTTGTCAAATCTGTATCGATGGAAGATTTTACAACTGTTTAAAAGTTGTCAAATCTATTCGATTATCTGCAACAAAGCTGGCAACGGTGCCGGCGCCGCGGTAATCGGTCGACCAATCACCAAATAATCAGCCCCTAATTGTAAAGCCTCGGACGGAGTCATTATTCGTTTTTGGTCATCCTGGGGGCTACTCTGAAGTCTGATACCAGGAGTGATCAGCAGAAACTCGTCGCCAATCGCTTTACGTAGCGTGGTAATTTCCTGCGGCGAGCAAACTACCCCATCGAGGCCACAGGCTTTGGATAACCGAGCTAAACGTAGCACATTTTCTTCAATCGTGCCATGGAGGCCAACGCTATAAATATCGGTACTGTGCAAACTGGTAAGAATGGTGACCGCCACTAACAACGGACGAGGACTACGTTTTTCCAACGCCTCTCGGGCCGCCATCAACATCTCACGTCCTCCCAGCGCATGTACATTAAGCATCCACACCCCTAATTCGGCGGCGGCTTCACAGGCCCGTGCTACCGTATTAGGTATGTCATGATATTTTAAATCTAAAAAAATCTGAAAACCTTGTTTGACTAACTCTTCTACTAGCGCAGGGCCACTGCGAGTAAATAATTCTTTGCCAATTTTGAAACGACAGCGTTGGTTACCCAACTGTTGGGCCAGGGCCAGGGCGGCTTTGGGATCAGCAAAATCTAGGGCGATGATAAGAGGAGACATAGTTTATTATTCATTCATCTACAACGTTAACTCAACTACCCCCCCCCAATCTCTCCTTGGTAAGGAGAGGAGTAAGCACCACCTGAATCGTAGCGGATATTCCTTGGTAAGGAGGGGCTAGAGGTGTACTGCCATTAAGTTAAGCCGCGTTGGAGTCCAAACCTTCAGATTTGGACCAGATTAGTTAAGGTGAGACGGCGTTTCCAAAGCTGAAGCTTTGGATTCCAACGCCGTAACCTTAGCTTAACTTGATGGCATTGGGGCTATAGGGGGGGTGCATAAGGCGAGTTATTCACCATCCAATTCTGGAATCGGTTTAATAGTGTTCCATTGCTTACAACTAGGACATTGCCAGTGCAAATTTTTACCCATAAAACCACACTGCTGACATTTATAAAAAGGTTTATTTTTAAGCAGTTGGGTAATTATATCTTTGAGCAGTAATAAATGTTCACGAGTGATACTACCGACGTTGGCCAGTGCCAAATCTAGGAGGTAATCTAATCCTCGTAACGACGGTCGCTGAGGTAATTGTTTGACAATAAAATCTACTGCCAGAGCTTCACCTTGTTCATGTTTGATAATTTTTGCCAACATGAGCATCGGAGTGATTTCGCCATAATGTGCTAAAATATGGTGCAAATAAACCGTAAATTCCTCCCATTGTCCTAATTGTTGATAACAAATTTGTAGAGGTTCAATGATTTCAGTTAAATAAACCGGTTCTTGTTGTTCAACTCGTTTGAAGGCCTGAATCGCTTGGTTTTGATGACCTGCTTCTAGTGCCAATTGTCCTTCCAGCAAACTAGCACGGACACAGTGAGGATCAGTGACTAAGGCTTGTTGAATGGCAATTAAAGCTTCGGTAGATTGCCTACGAATACGAAACCTCTCGGCTTGTTCACAGTAGTAGTGAGCAATCACGGTGTGTATGGGTTCATGGGTAACATTGAGCAGTTGTTGGGCGATTTGAATCGCTTTATCCCAGTCATGCTCTTGTTGATAAATATCTAACAGTTGGCGATAAGCATAAGTACGGTGCTCTTCGGTGGTGATAAGTTCTAGAAATAAATTTTCCGCACGGTCTAACAAGCCCGCACGATGGTAGTCTTGTGCCAATTCAAGGAGAGCCAAACGCCGTTGTGAGGGAAGGAGTGTGGTCCGCGCAATTAAATTTTGGTGAATGCGAATTGCTCGATTGACCTCACCGCGGCGGCGAAATAGACCACCTAAAGCTAAATGCGTTTCTACCGTTTCACTGTCCACATCAATGAATTTGATAAATACATCAATGGCTTGGTCTGGCTCTTCATTCAACAAGTGATTTAGTCCTTTAAAATATTCTGGAGAGAGATTAAAGCCAGAAGATACCGATTTGGACCGTAAGCTATGTTTTGCGGTCAACCAACCCGTGGCCGCAGCCACCGGTAATAAAAGCCAGAACAATAACAATTCAATCATTTTTTCGCCGAGCTGGTTTTTGTAATTGTTTCAGCCGTTGATTCTCACGCCATAAGTGCCATACCCACATTAAGTTAAAAAAAATGCCTAACCATATTCCAAGTGCCAGGGTGAGCAACAACAACACCGTGAGATGGATTTGAACACTGCCGGTATAGTAGTTTAGTGGTACCAGGTGAGCGTTGGGAATCGTTAAGGTCACAGTCAATCCAAAGAGCAGTAAGAAAATTACCCAAGCAATTACTCGTAACATGTCGTATCCTCAATCAATTCTATCACACACGCAGGGTAGCTGGTTAGTTTAAATAGCCGGGGAACAGGGTGGAATTTTAAAAAAAGCAGTTGATTTAGTTGATTTAATTGAAATAATATTCTTGTTCCCTACTCACCAGGTGTTTCAATTAATTTTTACAAATTTACCAATTTTGCTGGTATCTGCTTCTCTACCACTATTTTAGTTGAATTTTATAAGTAACAATGAGTGGAGAGTGGGAACAAGAATTTGATAGTTTAGAAATGATTTGGTGATTGATTATTACCCACATTTACTCCGCTACTCTACTATCGTTTCTATCGTTTCTATCGTTTTTATCGTTTCTACCATCACTGGAATAGGAATAGGAATAGGAATAGGAGGAAGAGTTACAGGAAGACTACTAGCAGTATTATTAACCAAATTGAGTTGCGGAATGCTGCTATTAGCACGGTCACGTAGTTCTTTACCCGGTTTAAAATGAGGGACCTGTTTAGCTGGTAAGGACACTGCTTCTCCCGTTTTCGGATTGCGACCATGGCGAGGTGGACGATAATGTAGCGAAAAACTGCCAAAGCCACGGATTTCTATTCTTTCTCCTTCCGATAAGGATTGAGCCATTTGTTCCAATATGGCTTTTACCGCTAAATCAATATCTTTATGGGCTAATTGAGATTGCTTTTGTGCAATAGTTTCGATGAGTTCAGATTTGGTCATTGTCAAGATCCGTGATAAGTAACTTAACCTTACACACTGTTGCCGGTCCATGAGTTCAAAATGTAGCACGGTTGCGGTCCATGAGTACCAAGCGAAGACCTTGTAGGCAAGTTAGTTATAGAGCTAAGGTAATAGATAGTAAAAAACGAGATGGCAGAGTTGGTGAAAATAATCGGGTCGAGATTTGACAATCTCGAGATTTGACAACTGTAAAACAGTTGTCAAATCTTTAACTAAAATTACTCTTTAGTATCCATCTGTTCTTTGAGCAAGTCACCAATAGTGGCAGCGACTGTAGATTGAGAACGACTATAGTCTTGGATCGCGTTGGAATCCTCTTCGTTTTCGCGAGCTTTAATCGACAGGGTAATCACACGCTTCTTTCGATCTACCCCAATCAATTTAGCTTCGATTTCAGAACCTACCGAAATAGCGTGACGAGCGTCGTCGATCCGTTCTCGACCCAATTCAGATAGTCGTAGATGGCCTTCCACGCCTTCTTCCAGTTTAATGACGGCACCTTTGGCATCTACTTCAGTCACGATTCCTTTGACCATCGCTCCTTTAGGATGTTCCGCGACAAAATTAGAGAAGGGGTCTTTGTCTAGTTGTTTAATTCCTAGAGAGATTCTTTCACGTTCGGCATCTACCGCCAAAACTACGGCTTCAATTTCATCACCTTTCTTATATTTGCGAACTGCTTCTTCTCCCGTTTCATTCCAGGAAATATCCGATAAATGAACTAGACCGTCAATACCTCCATCTAGTTCGACAAAAATACCAAAATCCGTGATCGATTTAATCCGACCTACCACTTTGTCATTTTTGTTATGGGTAGTAGCAAATTCTTGCCAGGGGTTGGTTTGGCAATGCTTAATCCCCAAAGAAATTCGACGACGTTCTTCATCAATGTCTAACACCATGACTTCGACTCCATCGCCCACTTGAACCACTTTGGAAGGATGAATATTCTTATTGGTCCAGTCCATTTCGGAAACGTGAACCAGGCCTTCCACGCCTTCTTCAATTTCAACGAAACAGCCATAGTCAGCGAGGTTGGTAACTTTACCAGTTAACTTAGTGTCGACTGGGTAACGGCGAGCAATGTCCAACCAGGGGTCTTCTCCCAGTTGTTTCAGCCCCAGTGAAACTCGAATCCGCTCGCGGTCAAATTTGAGCACTTTGACTTCGATTTCATCACCAACTTGAACCACCTCATTAGGGTGTTTGACTCGTTTCCAAGACATGTCGGTGATGTGGAGTAGTCCATCGACACCGCCTAAATCGACAAAAGCGCCATAGTCAGTGAGATTCTTGACCACGCCTTTGATGACCATCCCTTCTTGCATCGTTTCCAATAATGCTTGCCGCTCTTGGCTATTTTCGCGTTCAACCACGGCCCGACGAGAGACCACGACATTATTTCGCCGTTTGTCCAGTTTGATAACTTTAAAATCTAGTGGCTTGCCTTCTAAATAAGAGGTGTCGCGCACAGGTCTGACATCAACCAATGATCCCGGCAAGAAAGCTCGAATATCATCGATGCAGACGGTAAATCCACCTTTGACTTTCTCGGTAATGATGCCGGTGATGGCTTGACTGTCATCATGGGCTTTTTCTAATCGTGACCAAGCGGCCGCTCGTTTAGCCTTTTCCCGTGATAACCGGGTTTCGCCAAAACCATCCTCTACCGTGTCTAATGCTACTTCTACGGTGTCACCGACGGCAACTTCCAAGGCCCCTTGTTCATTGTAGAATTGTTCAATCGGAATGACTCCTTCCGATTTGAGTCCTGCGTCAACGATGACCATATCTTGGCGGATTTCAATGATTTTACCGAGGAAGATATGACCAGGCACAAATTGTTTCGGGGATTGACTTTGTTCAAATAATTCAGCAAAGCTTTCGCTCATTCCAAACCTCTGGCTCTGTTTTAGTTATCAACTTCAGTCGGCTGATAAGTAACAAGAGTCTCTATAAGTGTTGAAGCCGCATACAAAAATGCGGGTTAGTGATTGTCTCTTGCTCTGTACTACGTTGGTCCAAGACCGGTTTGGTTTTGGACTCCATTTTTTTGTAAATTTTATAGTAAAGAGCAACCCTAGTTAGTTGGGAGCCAAAACAGGTTTTTGACCCCAGTTGTTTAAAATCAATGCTACCACTTTCTCTATTGAAAGCCCCGTGGTGTCAATAACTACCATATCACTGGCGGCGATTAACGGGGCTACTTGACGAGTACGGTCGCGTTGGTCACGCTGGGTTATTTCGTCAAGCACATTTTCTAATATCACCGCTATCCCCTTTTGTTGCAATTGATGATAGCGGCGTTGGGCCCGTGCTTCGACACTGGCGGTTAAGAAAATTTTAACGGTGGCGGTAGGAAATACCACCGTGCCCAGGTCTCGTCCCTCGGCAACTAACCCTGGTGGTTTCCGAAAAGCTCGTTGCCGTTCTAATAAAGCTTGTCGAACTGCTGGTAATACTGCCAGTTGTGAAGCCAGTTGGCCGCAGCTTTCAGTCCGTAATTCCGCGGTGACCTCTGAATTGGCCAGTATCACACGGGTATCACTGAAATCGGCTGCCGCTATCAATTGAACTTCCATTTGACTGGCCAAGTTAGCGAGTGCCAGTTCTTGGTTTGGTGCAATGGCATGTTGTGTACTGGCAATGGCCAGTACTCGATATAATGCGCCACTGTCTAGGGTATGCCAACCTAGGTGATGGGCTACTCGTAAACTCACGGTGCCTTTGCCGACTCCACTGGGACCATCAATGGTGATAACAGGGATGGTAGTGGTGTTCATGTTTTTTGGCATAAAATTCAGATTTTCCAGATCACTGCACTAGCTGGAGTAGAGGCTTTAGCCGGTGGGGGTCTCGGTACAAATCTTGGAGTAGAGGCTTTAGCCGCAATGCCATTAAGTTAAGGAATCCCCCTGGTCGGGTTTTAACCTTGAAGGTCTGGTTTTAGACCTTCAAGGTTTTTTTGGCAGGCTTAACTTAATGGCATTGAGGCTTTAGCCGGTGGCGGTGCCCCAAATTTAGTTCGGTGCCAACCTCCACCGGCTAAAGCCTCACTGCCATTAAGTTAAGCCGCGTTGGAGTCCAAACCTTCAGATTTGGACCAGATTAGTTAAGGTGAGACGGCGTTTCCAAAGCTGAAGCTTTGGACTCCAACGCCGTAATTTGAGCTTAACTTAATGGCTTTGCGGCTAAAGCCTCTACTCCAAGCGACCTCTACTCGAAGCGACCTCTACCTAAGATTGTACACGTATATATGAATACTACTATATTTAGTCGCTAATAGTCTTAGAAAAATCGGGTACGGTGTCAGGTTGACCGCGTACCATATAGCGGCTTTCGCCTTGTCGCCGGGTGACATTTTCATAAATTCCATCATCACGTTTGACCAACTTAGTAAATCCTAAATCTCGTAATTCAGCACGACTCTTTTGTATGCTTAAGCCAATTCGAGAAATCCGTTTTCGTACTGGCCCTTGACAGGTCGGGCAATGGGTCAGTGGGTCATCGCTTAAACTTTGTTTAACTTCAAATAGTTTACCGGTTAGCGTGCAACCTTCGGATATATGTTCATACTCGTAAATAGGCATGATATTTCTCCAAAAACAAAATAATGGTTATGGTAATTAAGGTATTTGCCAGTAGTGACAGTTTATCTCAACCGAAACTTGCATGATTTCAAATACCACTTTTATTTTGTTTTATCCGTATTTTCGGTTTATTCTACATATTGTATCATGACCATAGAAAGATTTGACAACTTTTTTAAAGTTGTCAAATCTCGATTTTGATTCCTACAGAAAGATTTGACAACTTTTTTAAAGTTGTCAAATCTCGATTTTGATTCCTACAGAAAGATTTGACAACTTTTTTAAAGTTGTCAAATCTCGATTCCTACAGAAAGATTTGACAACTTTTTTAAAGTTGTCAAATCTCGATAAAGTTGTCAAATCTCGATTTTGATTCCTACAGTTTGTGCTAATTCTATAAAATTGGGAAACGAAGTGGCCACATTAGCGCAATCATCAATAATAATATTGTTTTTGGCTCGTGAAGCCGCCATGGTAAAACTCATGGCGACGCGGTGGTCCCCGCAGCTATCAATCTTTCCGCCTTGAATTTGCCCCCCCTGTATGATCATTCCATCGGGGGTAGTTTGCGCTTGAATACCTATCGCTTGTAAGCCATCGGCCATCACTTGTATTCTATCACTTTCTTTTACCCGTAATTCTTCGGCACCGGTCACTATGGTGGTACCGGTGGCACAGGCGGCGGCAATAAATAGTATAGGAAACTCATCTATGGCTAAGGGTACTAATTCTCTAGGAATTTCAATACCATGTAAAGGGCTACTGCGTACTAAAATATCGGCGACGGCTTCCTTGCCAATTTCTCGCTGATTTAATAGGTCAATATGAGCACCCATGAGACGCAGAATTTCAATTACACCAGTCCGAGTTGGGTTAATTCCGACATGTTCCAATAAAATTTCCGCATTATTTGCGATAGTAGCTCCGACTATAAAAAAGGCGGCGGATGATATATCTGCCGGCACGTCAATGGCCATGCCTTGTAATTTACCTCCACCTGGTATGCAAATACAAGGTCCCTCTTTATTCACTGGATAACCAAAGCCCATTAACATACGTTCAGTATGGTCACGAGTGGGGGCTGGCTCAGTGACACAAGTGGTGCCTGTGGCATAAAGTCCCGCTAATAATAGACAAGATTTGACTTGGGCACTGGCCACTGGCATGGAGTAGTTTATTCCTTTTAATCGTGATTTGCCATAAATTTTTAAAGGGGGAGTATCTTTATTGGCCGTGTCAATCCGTGCGCCCATGGTGGTCAGTGGCTCGGTAACGCGGCGCATGGGGCGACGAGAAAGTGAAGCATCGCCTTGCATTTCTACGGAAAAATTTTGACCGGCCATTAATCCTGCCAATAAGCGCATGGAAGTACCAGAGTTGCCTAAATATAGCGGGCTGGTCGGTGCGATGAGTCCATGTAATCCTACGCCTTGAATGGTGACCTTGCCGTCGATAGGGCCGTCGATGGCGGCACCCATGGCACGAAAAGCAGATAGGGTGGCTAGGGTATCTTCACCGGTTAAAAATCCATTGATTTCAGTGATGCCTTCTGCGATAGCTCCTAGCATAATGGCTCGGTGTGAGATAGATTTATCTCCGGGGACGCGGAGAGTACCATGGAGAGTTGAGCCGGGAGTGACAATGAATTTCATAAAGAATTAAAAAGTTATAGATTTGACAGTTTTAAAAAGTTGTCAAATATCGACTAAAATTAAAGATTTGACAACTTTTTGAAAGTTGTCAAATCTAAACCCATAAAGAAATTAAGAATTAAATTTATCACGCGCTATTTTAGCATTATTGAATACTTGATAAATATAATCACTGTTGTTTTGTTTAATCGCAGTTGTCAGTTGAGTCAATTCTTGACTAAAATGTTCTATCATCTTTACGATTGCTTCACGATTGGCTAGACAGATGTCATGCCACATCGTCGGGTCGCTGGAGGCAATTCGCGTAAAATCGCGAAATCCGCCGGCGGCAAAACGAAATATTTCAGTACGAGTTTCTAGTTGTGCCAAAGTATCCACCAACGTATAAGCCAATATATGTGGCAAGTGACTGGTGGCAGCTAAGACTTCATCATGGTGCGTTACTGCCATTTCAATGACTTCGGCTTTGGTGTATTGCCACATTTTCACTACTTTAGCCGTCGCTTGAGGGTCAGTTTCGGGCAGAGGAGTGAGAATCACCCGGCGCTGTTCAAATAATTCGGCAAAGGAGGCCGCGACACCGCTTTTTTCGGTACCGGCAATCGGGTGTCCTGGGACAAAACGCGGTAAATGATTACCCAGTTGTTGTCGTGCATCCGCCACGACGGTGGCTTTCGCACTCCCGACATCGGTGATGATAGCGTCTGGTGATAAACTGTCACGAATGGCACTGAACATTTTGGCCATGGTACCCAAAGGGACGGCGACTATGACCATATCTGCGGCTTTCACCGCTTCGGCTGGGTCAGTGGTATAGTGGTCGATCACGCCGAGACTAATTCCTTCTTGCAAATTGGCTAGGTTGCGACCACAACCAATGACTTCGCCACATTGTCCCGCTTGTTTTAGGGCGCGGGCTAGGGAGCCGCCAATCAGGCCGACTCCAAGTATACTGAGACGTTGAATGAGCATGGTGAGTTGAAATTTTAGTTAACCCTGATGAGGGTGACAGGTCTGGTCTCTAAATTTCGGTGGTCATGAGATTGAAGTAAGACTAGCTTTCCTAAGCCTTCGAGGCTTAGGAAAGCGGTTCCAGCAATTATTTAGTGTCTGGCGACACTGTAGTCACTGGTTTAGTTTCATCTTTAATTTCACTATCAGAAGGTGTAACCGTCATAGCGGGAGCGTCGGCACTAGAAGGGAAAACTATATTTGATGGCGTAACTATACTGGCAGGTGCCACCACACTAGGTCGAGATGCCGTTGATGAAGCGGTCGGTTTGTTCTTTTGCGCGGTCAGATAACTAGCTAACCACTCCTGAGCGGGTATACTACCGTGTTTGGTCAACCAGTCCTGGGCCAGTTGTATTCCTTTAGTACGTTGCTCTAAAGATATTTCTTGATTGAGGCGGTCCAACATAAATGGCGCATCGTGCGTTAAATGAGCGGCTGCCAATAGCATCCATTGATAGCCGATGGCGCGGTCTGGTGGCACGCCTTCGCCGCCATCATACATAATACTGAGATTTAGTTGCGCTTCTCCATATTTTTGTTCTGCCGATTTAGTCATCCACTGCACGGCTAGAGTTAAATCTTTGGGTACTCCTTTACCGTTGTAATATAGCACGGCTAAATTAAATTGAGATTCCGCATCACCTTGCTCTGCGGTTTTACGCAAGCTTTCTGCTAGTTGTTTGTCCTTATCAGCACAACTGGTGAAAGTCACCATTAATCCTATGATAAGTAAACATGGCCATAAGACTGCTTGAAATCGGGTTACTGCGAGATTGTTTGAGATCATGAAATTTTTTCCGGTTGGGGGGTAATTAATTTTCCGATCGCTAAGATTTGACAACTTTCGAAAAGTTGTCAAATCTAAACCGAATCAAGATTTGACAACTTTCGAAAAGTTGTCAAATCTCCAAGCAATTAATGCGATGAAGTTTTTTTCACCGATTGTTCTTTGAGAAAACGTTCGGCTTGGGTTAATTGGTCTGCTGATAATTTAGCTTTAATCGCTTCGCGTGCTTCACGGGCTTCGTCGTAGCCATTTTCTATCGCTAGAGAATACCACTGATAAGCCGCCACTAAATCTGGTGAGACACCCTCACCTTTTTCGTACATCATCGCGAGGTTATACTGTGCCGTCAATTCACCCTGCAAGGCGGCCTGCTTAAACCAAGTGGCGGCGGCTGACCAATCTTGGGGATTGCCTTGACCTTTATAATACATCATTCCTAATGCCGCTTGTGCTTCTCGGTCACCTTGGTTAGCCGACTGAGTTAACCATTCAGCCACTTGCGCAAAATCTTTACTGCCACGACCATCTTGATACATTACCAGTAAATTGTACTGTGCTTTGACTAAACCCTGTGCGGCCGCTTTTCGTAGCCAGGCCTCAGCCTGTGCTAAACTTTTATCTTTCCCTTGATTATAATTATACAACATCCCCAAATTAAATTGAGCTGCGGCCAACCCTTGCGCGGCGGCTTTCTGAAACCAAGATTCGGCTTGAGCAAAATCCTGAGCGATTCCTTTGCTATCACGGTACATGCGTCCTAAGTTATTTTGAGCCACTGCCAAGCCTTGATTCGCCGCTGTTTGGTACCACTGCACGGCTTCCGTAAAATCTTGCTTGATTCCTTGACCGGTTTCATACATTTTTCCCAGTGCATTTTGGGCCAAGGCATGACCTGCATTAGCGGCCTGACGATAGTTGGTTATCGCGGACTGCAAATCACCTTTATCATAGTCAGTTTGCGCTTGTTTAAAGGTCTCCTCTGGTGATAATGCCGAGACTGAGTTGCTATAAAAGTTAAAACTGCTAATCAACAAAATTAGGTGAAGTAGAAATTTTTTGTTATTCAATATGTTCAATTGGTTCATAATTAGCTCCTAAATTAGAAGTTGGAGTACGGAATTTATTCCGTAGAAGTTGGAGTACGGAATTTATTCCGTAGAAGTTGGAGTGTAGAAGTTGGAGTCCGGAATTTATTCCGTCTTTAGAATTGAACGGAATAAATTCCGGACTCCAACTTCAAATTCAAGTTAACGGTCATTTCCCTCGCGTTGTTCTTGGTCCATCCATTGTTGCATTTGTTTACGACGTTGTTTAATCATTTCTGCTTCAGATACTTCTTGGTAATCTTTGGGTACCGCGAACATATCGGCGTTGACTTGGTCATCGGTTTTGAGATTGACAACTTCAAATAAAACGGTATCTTTTTCACGTCCTTTCATAACCATTTTCATTGGAATCCCCTGCGCCAAAAGTTGATTGACCAGCTCTTCATGCGCTTGTTGGCAAGGAGGTTGTGGCAGACCTTTGGGTTTACGAGAATAACTCAGTTGGTTATAGGCTTTTAAAAAATCTTGCAGAAAGGGAATTTTCGTGGCTGCTTGCGAAAAATAAGTGTCTGAGCAGGGGCGACCATCAGCCGTGACTTGGTAAATGACGGTGGTATAGCCGGCAATGGTTGGCCCATCTCCTTGTTTTAGCAATTCTGCTTTGACTGGAGCAGATGCCGGCGGTTTTGGCATATTTGCTGGCATCTCTGGTGGGCTGCCCACGAGGGGCATGACTACCATTTTTTTCTCTTTAACATTAATCGTATATGCCTTATTTTCGGTCAAATTCATTAATCGGTAGTTGTCGGAATCACGATTTTCCAGTCGCACCAGATTCCCTTCCAGCAAAAATGTTTCTAATTGATTTTGGCGGTCTCGACGCTCCATGACCGTAGCGGCATAACTGGCGGTAGTCAGACCAATAAAAAGTAACGTGAGAACCAGCCAACGTGAGAATAATTGAGTCATAAGGAAGTTCCTATGGTTTAGAGCAAATTAAGACCGGCCAAGATTTGACCACTTGTTGAAAGTTGTCAAATCTAAACCGAATCAAGATTTGACAACTTTCGAAAAGTTGTCAAATCTAAACCGAATCAAGATTTGACAACTTTCGAAAAGTTGTCAAATCCAAACCGCGTCAAGATTTGACAACTTTTTGAAAGTTGTCAAATCTAATTGAAAATTGTCAAATCTAAACCGAATCAAGATTTGACAACTTTCGAAAAGTTGTCAAATCTAAACCGAATCAAGATTTGACAACTTTCGAAGTTGTCAAATCTAAACCGAATCAAGATTTGACAACTTTCGAAAAGTTATCAAATCCCCTAAATTTAGTTATCATAAACTGCGTCTTCGACAGGGAGAGTCACACAACCACAACCGCTATCATCACGGAATTCTTGTTCACCAACATCGCAATTAAGGTCTTCAGTATCTTGACATTCTTGAGCATCTTCACTGATATATCGTTTGATACTACTCAATTCGCCAGATTGTAAGAAGTGTTGATGAACTTCATCAATAGCTTTTAGTTGCTCTAAACTACTGGCACTGGCATAGAAATCGTAAGCAATCCCTGCTTCCATGCGTGGAATAATCGTATGAAGTTCAAATTTATCGGTTGACTTTGGTGTATCTTTGGTGTTAGCAGGGACTGGCACAATATGCACAATGTAAAGCAACCCTTTCTCCCATCCCAAGTCGGTATTATAAGGACCTATGATATTAGCTGGTTTCGGCAGTAAATGTATAGGCTCCCAGCCATCGCTTTCAATTTCTACCCAGTTAAAACCGATTAGCGCCGTACTTTCGGCCGTGGCGGACCAGGTCATGGTATCACCATGCTTAACCCAAGTTTTAGGGATTTCAAAGGATAAACTGGCATCCTTGATTTCTACCAATTGATATTGTGAAGCGGTTGACAACAGTTTTTTCTCAGAATCGGCGCAATCTTCAGCAGATTGGCAGCCGCACCCTTGCTCATCGAAAAATGGATTTTGTCCTTCTGGACATTTGAAGAGAAGATTTAAACAAGTCTTCTGGGCTTCATTAACATAGTAGCGTGAAGTGTTGGCCGGTACTTTTGTGGGTTGGCAACCACAACCATCATTGTCGTAAAAAGGGAAGTTTACCCGGTGGACAAGAGAGGGTTATATTACTACATAATTTAGGGTCTTGCTGGGTATAATCACGGTCGGATTGTTTAGCGCAAGAAATTTGAGAAAGTAGTAATATAAAACTAATTGTAATTAGGCGAAATAATGATTTCAATGATCTCATAGCAACTTTATTAATTATTGACTTGCAGTAGAAAACGAATGTCTATTATAGCAAAAAATAGAGCAGCTACCAAATTTATTTTGTTTGTGTGGTTAAAGATTTGACAACTTTTTTAAAGTTGTCAAATCTGAAACCTATTCGATAATAAAGTCAAAGTACGTATTGGGGTAAGGCTCATTTTTAAAACTATAATGCCACCACTCTTTATCATAATTTTCAAACCCATATTTTTCCATAAAAGTTTTTAATAATTGACGGTTTTGGTGTACCACTGCATCTAATTTGGGATGATTAAAATGGGATAAATCGTGAAGACAATCAAAACCAGTGCCCATATCGATACTATTATCTTTAAAACGTTGGTCGGCTGGCAAATAACATTCAAATAAAGTTTGCCCTGGGGTGTAATCCGCTTGGGGAGGAGTAGGTACCGGTACAATGGTTAGGTCTAAGGTACTGCCACGGCTATGGCTGGAGCGAGTAGCTAGATAGCCATCTTTAAATAGCTTTCTTTTATCAACGGTGGGATAAAATTCTTTCTTAGTTTTGATGTCATCAGGGTCTTTTGACCATCTGACAAAATGATTAACTGCACGTTGCGGGCGATAGCAATCATAAACTTTCAATGATAGAGATTGGCGAAGAAGCAATTCTTGAACCTTAGCTAAAGCCTGTGCCGCTTGGTTAGTGAGTAAGCATTTTGGCGCATTATAACCGTCTATTTTTTCACCTACGAAATTATGGGGAGTGTAGTATCTTATATCTAGCACAATAGATGGAATAATAGTGATCACATCAACAAAATTTTTTGGAGTACTTATTTTTTTAGCTAACAATGGGTCAGGGGTAACCGTTAAAAATATCAGAATGACCACTTGAAGGGGTTTAAGAATTTTTAGAATAAAATAATATAGGGGGGGTGAAGATTTCATTTTATTGTTCGGCACCCTAAGTGAGTTAATTTTAAGAAAGATTTGACAACTTTTTTAAAGTTGTCAAATCTCGACCCGAAGAAAGATTTGACAACTTTCAAAAAGTTGTCAAATCTCGACCCGAAGAAAGATTTGACAACTTTGTTAAAGTTGTCAAATCTCGACCGCGATTGGAATCAAGAATACCCATACCACCGACTCTATTTTGATAATAGCCGATTATCCCACATCTGTTGCGCTAATTTTTGAGCACTTTCAATCGTCGTTGCTCGTTGCATCAGTTTTAAAGCAATGGCTGCGGTTCCGATGACGGCGGCAATCGCATAATCATCGTTATAATCACCACGCCACAACGCTACGATATTCTGTGGTTGCATGTCTTCTTCCTTGGTATGTCGTTGTTTAAACATGGCTGGCCATAACTCATCGAATAGTTTACCATCATGGACCCCTTGTACCAAACATTCAACATCAGGGTCACGTTCAATTTCACCACCGTCGCCTTTAATAACCGCTAAATAGGGATATTTTAGCAAAAGTGCCGCTTCTTGATGCACCGGGCGGTAATTAGGGTGAAAAATCCCTTGCATTACATAGGGCGCATTAAAGGGATTGAGCAATCGGACCACCGTGTGCATCGGTGAGCGAAGTCCTAAGAGAGGACGTAATTCAATTAAGTCTTGAAGTTTAGGACAAAGATGACGAAGCGGTAGATAGGCAAAATGGTGTTGCTGGATTTGTGTCGCCGCCTCACTTAGGGAAGTAGCAGCTTTAATACCCAGTAACGGCAAAATATCATCCGTATAGACACGACCTTTGGTATGCCCACTGGTGCCGTGCATAAAAACTTTAATGCCATTTTGAGCCAGCAACCGGGCTGACAAAATAAACCAAGGTAAGTGACGACGTTTGCCGGCATAAGATGACCAGTCCAGGTCAACTTCCACCAATTGACTGGGTAATTGAAAGGAGTCACGGATGGCCTGAGTAAATCCAGCTAATTCTTCGCGGGTTTCTTCTTTGACGCGCATGAGCATTAGAAACGCGCCCAATTGGATAGGCTCAACTTGATTAGCGACCACCATTTTCATGGATTGGTAGGCTTCTTCTTGGGTCAAATGACGGGAACCTTGACGGCCTTTACCCAAAAGGCGGATATATTGGGCAAAGGGGTGTTCAATATAAGAGGGAGTTAACATTTGGCAATTCCTTGGTTCAACAATAGAAAGTTGGAATCCAAGACAGGTCTTGGACTCCTTAGGTTGTCAAATCTATTACTCTAGTCCATAAATTCCTGCCCGACATCCGCATCAGCTAAACTGCGAGGTAAAAAGGGCAGTATTTTTAGCGCGAAAAGCGTTAATAACACGGCTATTGCAATACCACTCATACCCAACATTATTTCCCACACACTAGGGATATAAATATGAACTTTGGCGGCATCGGAAAAACTGGATGAAATCACCTCCATACCAGGGAAAATTTCCAAAGGATAGGCTTGACCACCAATAATGATAAGGTATAACAGTGAAAAGCCGCCAATAATGACCAGCAGTGAGGCTATCAAAACACTAGAACGAGATTGGTTAAATCGGCGGCAATATAATAAAAATAATGGAGATATGGTGCCTATGATTAAATAGCCCACCCAGAATAGCCAGGTATAGATGCCACCACCGACTAAAATAAAGTATTCAATGCCATGGCGACCGGTGATATAGAGATTAGTAAGATGATAAGCGAGGACGAAATAAAACACGGCCCCGACAAATATGCCTAACAATAATTTTGGGCGATGTAAAATTCCTTCTCCCAGAGGACAGTCAGTTTCACGACAATCTAATATCAGGAATATAAGAAACACCGCTAATCCTAAGGCCAATGACATAGCAATAAATAATGGGGCGAGTATGGCGGTATTATAAGCCTCTCGAGCCACTAAAAATCCAAAAATCGAGCCTGTACCAGTGGTCAACATTAAGCGCCAGAGAAAAGCGATTAGACCGGCAATAGGGTAATATTTTTCCATACGTCGCTCCATCATAAACCAGAGGTAAGTCGCGACAATTAAGATGAAACCATTGTATAGAAATATATTCCAGGCAAAAATGGATTTAAAATTATAAGAGGTCATGGCAACAATCATGCGGTCAGGCCGGCCCAAGTCTAGCACTAAAACCGACAATCCACCCATTAATAATGTGATAGCCAGCAAACCTGATAAACGGGCCAGTGGGTGATAAAAGGTTTTACGAAAAACTGAACTGATGGAAGCGACATTTAAGACCCCTGAAGCCGCTAAAATAAGAAAAATCGCAAAAATATGGGGCATTCCCCATACAATTTGGTTAGACATCCCACTAATAATATGTCCATGATGTTCCATCTGATAGGCCGATAATAAACCTAATATAATAAAAAACACCGTCGTCCCTAGCAGTCCGTAAAAATGCGAACTCTTCCCCTCAATAGTGTGATAACTAATAGCATGTTTCATTGTTAGATTCCTTGATAACGTACTCCAGGATTCAGACGCATATCAGAACGTAATGTCGTACTATGAACTTCCTTGAGTTTTTGGCTAATTTCACTGTCAGGGTTATTCAAATCTCCAAACCACATCGCTTGATAACCTGCTTGTGTACAGGCTTCCACACAGGCCGGTCTTTGTCCATGATCGACTCGGTAAACACAGAAATTACAACCTTCTACAGTGCCTTTGCCGCGTGGAGTATGTGGTTTTTGCTCGGTTAATGTTTCATGTACAAAGGAGCGAGCCTTGTAAGGACAAGCCATCATACAATAACGACAACCAATACATAAGTGACGATCTACTAAGACAATGCCATCGGCACGCCGAAATGAAGCCCCGGTAGGACACACATCGGCACAGGGGGGATATTCACAGTGTTGACAAAGGACGGGTAATGAATATTCTTTGCCGGTTTGTTTATCTCGCAAACCTACTTTACGAATCCATTGAGGAGCCACTTCCGGACGTACTTGCTCCGTCAAACCATGTTCGAGTTTACACGCATTAACACATTCAGTACATCCATTATGACATTTACTAGTATCAATTAACATTCCCCAACGTACTTGGGAAGATACGGGTTGGTCAAGCGGTTTCCCTTGAGGATTAGCAATAACTGGTGACAAAGTATGCAACAAAATACCAGGGGCTATCGTGATACCTGCGACTACCGTCGCAGTTTTGATAAAATCTCGACGGGTAGGCAAACTTTCTTCTTTCATAAGTTATCCGTTGCTACTGGTGAAGACGTAATAATTTTGAAGTGAGTAGAATGTAATTATATTAACATCTACTAATAGTAAACACTCAACAAGATTTGACAACTTTCAACCAGTTATCAAATTTGGCCGGCGAAGATTTGACAACTTTCAACAAGTTGTCAAATCTGGAAAGATTTAGAAAATCTGGTTTTTCGGCGTGAATACAAAATTTAACAGCATTAGACCACGCTATTTACCAGTCTTTTTCTGCTTACTGGGAGTAGCTTTACTCTTTTTATTGACCGTATTCGAGGCAGATTTGGCCGTACCTGTAGTCGTTGCCGCTGGACGAGACACTGGTTTGGCGGTCACTTTGGCGGTGGTCACTTTACCTTTCGGCTTAGAAGTAGTGGTCGATGCCTTGGCCGGCGGTGGCGGTGGCGCTTTAGCTTTTGTGGTTGCCTTAACCACTGGTTTAGAAGTTTTGGCTACCACCTTCGCCGGTACCACTTTAGCCGTCGCCTTACTCACTGGAGCCGCCGCTTTAACCACCTTGGCCGACTTCGAAGCTACTACGGCCTTAGGCGCAGGTGCTTTCGTAGGGATAGTCTTGGCGGGTGGCTTAGACTTGCCCTTTGACACTGGTGTCTTGCTCTTCTCAACCACGGCTTCGGCCACCCCGGCTTTGGGCTTAACCGTTTTACTACCACTGCTACGTTTAGCTGCCGACGTGGTTTCGGACGCGGTCGAGCTGAAATCAATACCACTGGCAAATTCATCCCATACCAAATGTGTACGATTAGCGCAATTGAAATAACCCTGCTCTTCGGCAAATTTTACAATCGGATTGTCGATGGTAGCTAACTCAAATTCCTTAAGGGCGGCTGGATTATTCTCAAATAACTCAAAATCAGCCTTGACATTGAACAACTTGCCCTTACCAAATAAATCCACCCCTTTGCCAATATTCTCAAAACCAATCTCTCGCAGGGTATTTAAAAAATCTTCCAAATACCCGAAGAACAATTTAACATATTCTTTTTCTGGTAAATTGAGCATTTCCTCCATTCGGCGAATACGAGGAGGTGAGTGAAATAATTGAATTTTCGTCTCAATCCGCGTTTTCGAAGAAAACCACAATAACAACCCTTCATTAGAAGGATAGGGTTCTTTATCTGAAATTAGACAAGAAAACCCTTCATTATTATTGAAGTTGTGAGTATCAATAATCTTCCTTAGTGCTTGCTCGATTTGTTGTTGCATTATTGTCTATTCCTAAAGTTGTTGGACCAAAGTTGTCCATTAAATAATTTGTTTTCGGTTATCAATCCTGACAGATTGTCACACGGGTGCTGATGAAATGTGGGTCGTAACGCGGGTTAGGATTGGCAGTTTTCAAAAGACTGCCAATCCCAGAGATTACTACCCAGATTTCATCACTACTACCGTCACACGAATCATGGTTATTCAACCCAACCAACGTCGATCAATCCTACTGACTGCTTGACGGTTGGTCCCTCTATTGGAAAGTTGAGGCGGTGACTATTCTGTGCTTATTCACTTTCCCTATTTCCATTTTCCCCTGGTGCTTGAATTCCATAAATGCGTGGTGAAAAAACCACAGGTACGGTGTTAGGGTTTGTTAGCTTCTGCTTATATCTCATTTAGAATGCTTTAATCATTTAAGCAGATTATATCATCACCTGTCAACTAGCAATATAGTTTTTGAATACCACCTCCGGTAATTTAATGTTTACCAGAAAGAAAGATTTGACAACTTTAAAAAAGTTGTCAAATCTCGACTCACTTCACAAATTGCTATGTTGATAACGTTAGTCAATTGTCAATCCAATGATGATATTTGTCAATCCCTAATTGCCTATCGAAATTGACCAGGGAGTTATGATGATCATCCCTCTCATCAAGAGTAGTAGTTGTAACTCAATCTTTATAATAAGTCAACTCGATTTTTCAGTTTCCTAAAAATTTTTTTGGTAACTCCTTCGATGGCTACCCTAAATCAGTAATCAGTTTGACTAAAAACTCTCAAGATTTGACAACTTTCAAAAAGTTGTCAAATCTCCAAATTGACCGTGGCCCATTCTCAAGATTTGACATCTTTCAACAAGTTGTCAAATCTCCAATCGGTGTGGGTATAACAATGAAAAAAAAGGGGGGAGGATAAATGTAGGATTTTCCGAATCTTCCAGATTTGACAACTTTTTTAAAGTTGTCAAATCTTCTTTCAAACCACTTCGGTTAAGGTTGGGTTGTACTAGATGTCCCTAAAGCATCCGGTGTTAACTTATTAACCTTTATCTGAGAGGGTTCCGTTTCTGGCACTGACGCATGGCATTGAAAGCAATCAATAGTCACCGCGGCATAGTTATGACAACTACCACAAAAATGCTCCGAAGTATTAACGCTGGGATATTTCCCTTCACTATTTGGAGTGACATGACAACTAATACACTCGACCAAACTATATTTACTGGTTCGTATTCCTCGGTGCATCGTATCATCACGCTGATGTTTCAAATATTGACCATGAAAACGACGGATGGTGGCAGTGGGTTCTACACAAGACTGAGTGGCCGCGGCGGTCATTTTGGCGGGTGGGGGATGAGGAAGAGGGACCCGACTGCCTGGAGTGGTTGGCTCATCGGCACTGACGGTTAATGTTAATAACATTCCGAATCCTAGTTTATATAAAGCATGAAGCAGGTACTTGATTTTCATTTCCGTATTCCTCGTATGGAGCGTCCAGATTGACATCCAGATTTGACAACTTTTTAAAAGTTGTCAAATCTTTAAACTGTTAACTTATTCACCCAATCCCATATTAATATAACCAGTGGGGCACACTTCGGCACAAATGTGGCATCCGACGCAACGAGTATAGTCAGTATACACATAACGACCGGTCGTNGCCTCTTTCTTGGGAGTACGCTTGACNGCTTCNTGTGGACAAAAGACCACACAGTTATCACATTCAAAACATAACCCGCAACTCATGCACCGTTTAGCTTCCGTCGCCGCCTCGGCATCGCTTAATCCAATAATACGCTCACCAAAATGGCCTAATACCTCATCGGCTGAAATGTGAACTTCTTGTCGCAATAGACGGGACACGTAGTTAAAATGTCCCAAAAACAACACTTGTGGTGAAATAATCTCAAACGCCGAGCGGTCTTCATAGTTATGCACAGCAAAATCAGCCTCATAAGTCCCCCGCAAATCTTCCAAGGCTTCGGCCTCAAATTCAGTCGGGGCTAAATCGGCTTCATGTAATTTAGACAGTAAATTAAAATGATGTACATCCACTTTAGGCCGCTTGGCCAATTCACTTTGCATCAAATAACGGTCAATCGTATCAGCCACCACCGCACCTTGACCAATGGCCGTAGTTAATAAATGGGGTCGAATAATATCACCGGCCACAAAATGACCCGGCCGCCCTTTCACTTGATAAAACGGATCCGCATCAATAAATCCGCGCCCATTATTGAGCGGTGCCAGCCCTTCGCCGAGGTCTCCATATTGTCCAATGGCTGATACTATCAGGTCAGTTTCAATAGTATATTCGGTACCAGCGATGGGCGTGGGTATACCTTTTTTATCCACCGTACATTTGGACATTTTTAAGCCCGTGGCCAATCCTTGCGCATCTTTCAAGATTTCTACTGGCATCACCCCAGCTTGAATATCCACCCCTTCCCGTAACGCATCCTGTACTTCATGCTCCGATGCGGTCATTTGCTCCTGTGGAAATAACGAGGTCAGGACCACTTGAGCACCTTCTCTCGCGCCAATCATGGCCGCATCATGGGCCACATAACCGACCACTTGGCTACCTTCGGAAGCATTATCACGCCCGAAATCTTTCACTTGGTCGTCGGCAATATAGTTATAACCTAATCGCCGCGCTACCGAAGCCACGTCAATCGAAGTATCACCACCGCCAACCACAATCACTCGTTTTGGCACCGAATGCTTACGTTGTTGGTTAAAATCACTTAAAAATTCGACCCCAGAAATACAATTAGGCGTACCTTCCCAGCCGGCTACTGGTAATCCGCGACCTTTATTGCATCCAATGGCCCATAACACGGCATCAAATTCCTTTTCCAATTGCTCAATACTAATGTCACGACCGACTCGGGTATTTAAACGCACACTAACCCCTAAATCGAGGATACGTTTAATTTCTCCGGCTAACACCTCACGGGGAGTACGATACCCTGGAATACCATAAATCATCATCCCGCCCAAGGTGTCATGGTCGTCAAAAACGGTGCAAGCATGTCCTTTACGACGCAATTGATAAGCGGCGGATAAACCCGCAGGCCCCCCTCCAATAATCGCGACTTTCTTACCCGTTTCAGCACCTGCCGCCGCCAATTTATAGCCTTCTTTTAACGCGGTATCACCAATGAATTGTTCAATCGCATTAATACCGACAAAATCTTCCACCGCATTGCGGTTACATCCCTTCTGGCAAGGGGCCGGACAAACGCGCCCCATGATTGAGGGGAAGGGATTAGCTTTAGTTGAACGTTGAAACGCATATTCTTGCCAGGTCATCCCGGCGGGCGGTTTTTCCATACCACGGACAATCCCTAACCATCCGCGAATATCTTCGCCAGAAGGACAACTACCTTGACAGGGTGGGGTACGATGTACATAAGTTGGACATTTATGACTCCAACTGGCCTGGAAAATTTGTTCTTTCCAATGCTTCGCTTTCTTGTCCCCTTCTTTATAACGACGAAAATTCAAAACTTTCGGTGGAGTTAACTTTTGAGCTGGGGTTGACATATTGCCTCCTTCATCTGCTTGATATAATAATATACTGATACTGGAGCCCGGAATTTATCCCGTCTTTAGAATTGAACGGAATCAATTCCGGATTCCAACTTCTAGTGACGGAATCAATTCCGGACTCCTTCCTTTACAGCACAATCGCCGCACTGACTAATTGATGTACGCTCACGATTTGGTCCATCTCAAATCCATAATAAGGTAAGATTTTAGTGAATTGACTTTTACAAATCGCACAAATCGCCGCCATATGAGTAACCCCATGGGTTTCCATCACATGCTTTAAAGCCTCCATTCGTGGCAACGCGCCTTTGACTCGTAAATCCATCAAATCATCGGTCAACAAGCCGCCGCCACCGCCACAACAATAGGTTTGGTCACCAATGGTGTCCGCCGGCATGTCATAGAAATGATGACAACTCGCTTTAATTACCGCGCGTGGAATTATAAACTGCCCGCCGGGCATACTTCCCATTCGCGAAGCTCGCGCCACGTTACAGGAATCGTGGAAAGTGACACGACGGTGGTCATTCGCGGTTTTATCCAACCTTAGCGCCCCACGGCTAATTAAATTATTAGTCACTTCGCAAATATGCTGCGGCACCGGATACTTTGGATCCAGAAAATCAAAGGGGCCTGCTAAGGTATTCAGAAAACTATAAGCTACCCGCCACGCATGACCACATTCGCCAAACACAATTCGTTTGACCTTTAATTCTAATGCTACTTTACGAATCCGTTGCGCGATCTGCCGCATATTTTCATAACTACCGATAAACATCCCAAAATTACCGGCCTCTGACGCATAAGAGCTTAAAGTCCAGGAAATGCCAGCCTGATGAAACACTTTAGCATAACCAATGAGTCCATCAATATGAGGCTCGGCAAAAAAATCCGCCGACGGTGTGATTAACAATACCTCAGCCCCTACCACATCTATCGGAAAACGGACCTCCACACCTGTATCCGCTTTGACATCCTCTTCCAATCCTTCTAACGTATTGTGCAAAGCGGCTTCTGGCAAGCCTAAATTATTGCCAATCTTATATACTTTACCAATAATTTCGTTACAATACTTTTGCCCCAAACCAATACGGTCCATGATTTCACGCGCCGCCATGGAAATCTCGGCGGTATCAATACCATAAGGACAAAACACAGAGCACCGTCGACATTGAGAACATTGATGATAGTAGTTGTACCAGTCATCTAATACTTCTTTCGTCAAGTCTTTGGCGCCTACCAGTTTGGGAAATAATTTACCGGCTAAAGTAAAATAACGTCGATATACTTGTCGCAATAAATCTTGCCGGGCCACCGGCATATTCTTGGGGTCTTTAGTCCCGATAAAATAATGACATTTATCGGTACAAGCACCACATTTGACACAAATATCCAAATAAACCTGCAAGGAGCGATATTTGGTGAGCAACTCACCCATGGTTTGAATCGCCACCTCTTGCCAATTTTCTAATAACGGTCCTGGAAAGCCCAGCGGTGTTTGAAATTCTGGTTTAGCTATGAATGGCCCTGGTCCTTTCATGCTATCAGGCTGCAGGACCGGCACATACGGATAAGGTCTTAACGCGGGTACCTTAATTTCAACTTTGGCGGCCATATTATCCTCTTTTCCTTGATAACTCTAACTGGGTTTAGATTTGACAACTTTTCGAAAGTTGTCAAATCTGAAACTCGAGATTTGACAACTTTCGAAAAGTTGTCAAATCTGAAACTCGAATTAAGATTTGACAACTTTCGAAAAGTTGTCAAATCTAAAACTCGAGTTTAGGGTTTTACACCGATTGACTCAAATTTTGCCACCGCCCACGGTGCCAAATGCCTTTGTGTACGCGCATTGTCCACTTGATTACGAGTGGGACTGAAGAATATTCCAGGCGCATGTAACAACTTGCTGAAGGGAAAAATTATCATTAATAAGATTACGGCAGTTAAATGAACTAACAAACTCGGGTCGGTGGGAATCGGTTGCCAATCAAAATACATAACGCCTAGCATAAACGCTTTTAATTGCACGACATCAGTATGTGCCACAAACGTGGTCATGGAGCCACTGATCCCAATGATGAGTAGCAAAATTAATATCAAATAATCAGAACTATTGCTAATATATCTTACTCTCTCCACCAGTAACCGTCTTATCAATAGTCCCAATAGACCCAAAATCATGGCAAAACCTGCATATTTGCCAATGGGTTGTAGCAACACTACCCACAGCCAAACCGGTTCAATAAAGTAGCGCAGGTGTCGCATTAAGACCACCAACAGTGCGCCGTGAAAGACCATCGCCAACAACCAGGTCCACTTTAAATGGGAACGAAATAAACTTTGGAACAACACCACTTCACCGAGCAGCCGCCAGAACACTCCTCCGGTCGTCAGCGGTGCCGGCATCGTGGGTATTTTTAAAGGTGCTGGGGTCCGCGCATATTGAGTTATTTTATAGGCCAGACCGCCTATAAAAATCACGGTAGCCAAATAAAATGAAATGGCATAAATTGTGGTAAGAGATTCCATACTTCCATCCTTTCCTAGTGTTCAGATTTGTGTTTAGATTTGACAACTTTAAAACAGTTGTCAAATCTCGGCTCAAATCTCGGCTTTAATTTTTAAACACACCCGGTCGGCTTAGGCAAACCCGCATAACGGCATGCTTGTTTAGCAGGTCCATAAGGAAATAGTTCATATAAATATTTGCTATTACCCTTTTCAGGTCCTAATTTCTTCCCAATGGCCTTAGTCAACACCCGTACTGCTGGGGCAATTTGATATTCATCATAGTAATCGCGGAGGAAACGAATCACCTCCCGATGATTTTCCGTGAGCGGCAAATTATCTTGGGACGCTAACACGTCCGCGACTGGTTCACTCCAATCCGCCAAATTAATCAAATAACCTTCTTCATCAGTCTCAATCGATTTACCTTCTACTACAATCGGTCCTGCCATAGTATTGTCCTCTTCTAATTTTTAGTTAAGCTCTATAGAGAGTACACGAGTTTCAACCCGTAGTACACTCCTTCGGTGTCTGATGACATCATTACAACCACGCCTGTACTGGCGAATATTCTACCACTAAATCCACAAAGCCGCCGTAATCGGTTGGTTGAATCCCCGCAATAATTCGGTCGGTCTTTAAACCACGCGCTTCTAAGTCGGCAGCTAGCACATAAATTTTGAACTGCTGTAACGCATTAGTCATCGTGGTTTCAAACTTCGTGCCCTTGAGAGCAGCATAGATACCATCTTCATACAACAAAACAGCATCATTCGGACTGGCAAAGCGCAAACAACTTTCCAGTGAATTTCTCTCAAACGGCGATTTATTTACAGTATGTAGCATGTCCGCCTCCGTTTAGAAACTTAAAATCACATCTTGTTGTTGCATCAGCTCGCGCAACTGTGCGGCTGCCAATACTTGTACGGGCACAATGAAATCTTCCTCCGTCAAGCCACGCGCATTCATCGATTCCTGGTCCACATACAAGTTATTAATGTCGTAATCTTCCAAAGCGCGATAGGTTTTGGAAAAATCCTTCACCCCAATTCCCGAATTAACCCCAGTGTTTTGGTTCTTCTTTAGTTGATAGACCCCATCATCGATAAACACCAAATTCACTTCTTGTTCAAAAGCAGCGCCAATGAGCACTACTTCTAATGATTCTAACGCATAGATAGTGCCATAAGGTGCTTTACGATTGAGGTACATGAACTTTTTGGTTACGCCTTCTGACATTCCGTATTCTCCTCTGTATTAAGATTTGACCACAGCAGATTTGACCACAGTAGATTTGACAACTTTTTTAAAGTTGTCAAATCTCGACTTTAATCGCCAAATACCACTAAACGTTCAGCTTGAATGCCAGCCTCAATCAGCTGACCCAGCCCCGAAATACGAAACCCATCAGCCAAATTACTCGCCTCTTTACCTTGTCGTTTGGCTTCGTTGGCATCCAAAATACCACGCCGTTGAGCGGCCGCAATACATACTACCAAATCTAAATTATATTGCTTGCTCAACTCACTCCAGCGATTAACGACATTACGGTCATCTTGAGGTGGTACCGTGAATCGAGTCCCATTATTAACGCCATCGTGATAGAAAAAGACACGAAAAATTTCCAGTCCTTTTTCTAACGCAGCTTTGGTAAATTGATAAGCCGAGTCAGAAGCTTGATGCTGATAAGGACCTTCATTCACTAACACCGATAACTTCATGCAACTATCTCCTCTATAAACTAAGCCGCAGTATCAACTGCAATGTTTGCACGGTTTCAAAGCGATTCAGAATGAACCTTAGAATCGAATGTGAGTAGAAGCATTCAAACTCCGCCGTGAGCCACGCCAGTTATCAATATGGAACTTGGTAAATGGTAATTCCGTCAGTTCAAAAAACCGTGGCCACCCGATGCGAGCTACCCAATCCGATAACCGTTCCCAATCTCTGGCATCGGTTTTATACACCTGCAAAATCTTTTTGACGATGGCGGCCACTTCGGGCCAGCGTGGTGGATTGTTGGGGATACCGGCCGCTACTAATTTTTGAAAAGTTGGTTTGCTTCGCGCATTCGAGTGGTTACCACCGACCCAGATGGCCAGTTTAGAATGTTCGGGATCGTTGATTTGCATGGGGGGACATGGTGGATAACAGGCACCACAACAAATACATTTCACCTCATCCACTTCTAAAGACGGTTTGCCGTTGACCAAAGCTGGACGAATGGCGGCCACTGGACACCGGGCAACTACGGTAGGACGCTCACATACATTGGCCACTAAATCGTGATTAATCTTCGGTGGTTTGGTATGTTGAATGTTAATAGCAATATCGCCTTGTCCGCCACAATTAATTTGACAGCAAGAGGTGGTGATATGCACTCGGTTAGGCATCTGCTCATGGATAAATTCTTCATACAATTCATCCATCAAAGCTTTCACTACACCAGACGCATCAGTGCCAGGAATATCACAATGCAACCATCCTTGCGTATGAGCAATCATACTCACCGAAGGACCTGTGCCACCGACCGGAAAACCTTCCGCGGTTAACTCCTGAATTAAAGGCTCGACTTTGTTGTGGTCACCTACCATAAATTCGATATTACTACGAATGGTAAATCGCACATAACCATCCGCATATTTATCCGCAATATCGCATAATTTCCGAATAGTATAAACATCCATTTGTCGTTGGGTACCGGCCCGTACGGTCCAAATTTGCTCTTGGCTTTTGGCGGTATGGCATAATACGCCAGGACGTGGACGCTCATGGTGCTTCCAGGCACCAAAATTGCGTGCCATAATTGGGTGCATATATTGAAACGGGTCGGGTACTCCGCTTTCTATGGGCATACGTGGTGCTGCCATAAATTAACCTCCGAATGATGGTAAGTGATATTTAAGTTATTTCGAAATTCACCGAAAGATTTTCCAAACCTTGGAGATTTGGAAAATCTACATTAAGTAAGTCACATTGTTTCCGCAAAATCTAAGCGGCACGCGCTTCTTTCTCTTCCTGTTGCCGTGCAAACCACTTCGATGCTTCTCCATCCCACTCATCCATTCTCACATAAGAAGATTGCCGTGGTTCCGCTATCATATTGGGATCAACTGGTAACCCCATCTCTTCTAAGAAATTGACTAGGCCAATTCGCTCAATCATTTCTCCTAACCGCTCATGCTCTAGCGCGTTATCGGCGAAAAATTCAATCGCGCTAGTCGCCAGTTCCTTGATTCGGTCATAGTCTTCATCCGTTTCCAACTTCATAAAAGGAATCACTACCGTCCCCATCAAATCGCCGATTTTTAGAGTCCGTTTGCCTCCCATTAAGATGGTAACTCCTTTTTCATCGCCTACATCTAACGCCTTGGTCATCACATTAATGCAGTGCATACAACGTACACAGTTACGGTGGTCAACGGCCAAAGTATTATCATCATTCAATGACAACGCCTGAGTAGGACACCGAGTAATTACATTGTCGATGACATATTTGCGTCCTTTCTGCGTCACAAACGCAGTCACTTCTGCTTGATCTACCTTGAGGTTATCTCGCCAGGTCCCAATTATCGCCATATCAGCGCGTTCAATGGCATTCATGCAGTCGTTGGGACAACCGGATACTTTGAATTTAAATTTATAAGGCAAGGCCGGCCGGTGCATATCATCCAAAAAGTTATTCACCAATAAGCGGTGAATCTTTTGCTCATTGGCGCAAGAATGTTCACAACGCGACGCGCCCACACAAGACATGCCGGTTCTAACCGCAGGCCCAGCTCCACCTAAGTCAAAACCCATCTCATTGAATTCATCAAAAGCACCTTGCACTTTTTCCGAGGTCGTCCCTTGGAACATAATATCGCCACTTTGACCATGGAAGGCTATTAGTCCAGAGCCATGTCTTTCCCAAACTTCACACATTTGTCGTATGAGTTTAGTGGTATAGTGCATTCCAGCGGGGGGTTGAATCCGCAAGGTATGAAATTCTTTGGAGGCTGGATATTTGGCGGCCACTTCCGAAAAACGTGGAATAACTCCTCCACCATATCCAAGCACTCCTACGGTGCCCCCTTTCCAATAACCTTTGCGGGTCTCATAAGAATGCTCTAACTGACCCAATAAGTCAATCATCATCTCTTGATAGGGTTTTCCCTCATCTTGAGCCAATCGCTTAATTCCCGTAATAAAACTTGGCCAAGGGCCACCCTCTAA
>BS_KBA_SWE02_21mDRAFT_10000089_pt1 | contig 29219 bp, 21 predicted proteins | sample BalSeasSWE02_21m_FD_9196 | JGI IMG/M metagenome (IMG submission 9196)
TTTGGTACACCGCATCGTATTCTTCAACATAATCTGGTTGGCCAGGGTAACAACCCATGTTCAGAAGGAGTAAAGCGAGCGAAAAGAAATAGAAGGCTCGCTTAAATTGTTCAATCATAGATTTTTTTTTCATATGGTACAAAATTGGTTTTTCAATTGAGTGGATCAAAAATATAAAAAAAATTGAATGTTAAAATAAAATGATTTTATTTTAACATTATAAAATGGTTACTAATACCCAAAAAAGCGCACAAATTTTGAAATGGTGTTTAACTAATTCAAATTCAACACGACTTTAGTAAAATATCTTAAGAAATCAATTTGAATGAACTAATTGAGTTTAAAATTTAAAGCGTTTATATAACCTTTATTTGGGTAGTTATTTTTATACAACGCATTTTTTAAAAAAATATTTAAAGCCTTTTGAACTTTAGCCTGGTCAGGTTTGTTTGCTCGTATTTTATTATAAGATGAACGGTCACTTAGGGAATAGTCAGATATTAATTGATAGTCTTCTGGCTCGTCAAAAGTCATGATACCTTTGGTATTGTTCATTTTTTTATAGGGCCAGAAACACCAGTTTATGTTATTGTCGTCTAAAAGGCTTCTAAAATCATGTACCCATTCATCAGTGTTTTCACCAGACTCACCTAAGTAAATAGGGACTTGGTTTTGGTTACTAAAATCAACATAATTTTGAACCGCATTTTGATTGACGTCAAACCAGTATTTATGAAATTCATAAACTACATTATCATCAATCATTTCCTTAAATACGTCAAAATTTCCGCTCCAAATAGACCCATTTAAAAAGATAGTGTGTTTTTTATCAACCTTTCTAATTGCAGAAACAGTTTGTTTGTATAATGATAATAGTTCAGTATTTAATACATCAATTTCGTCTTGAAAGTAATGAGCCACGGGCTCATTAATTAAATCATAGCCTACAATAACAGGCTCGTCTTTATATTTTTTAGCAATATCAACCCAAATGGCCGTCATTACATCTTTAGACGATTTACTTTTTAAAAGATAGGGATAGCCGTAACTGTCATCAATGTTATCACCAGTTTGTCCGCCAGGAGCACAATGCATATCTAATAAAACATAGAGTTTCTCTTCCCGGCACCAATCTATAATTCTGTCAAAATAGGTGAAACCTGCGTTTCTTTGACCCATATATAAATCCTGAGTAAATAATTTGTAATGAAATGGTAATCTGATATGATTACAACCTATTTGTTTTAAATATTTTATATCATCATGCGTGATGTAATTATCTAAAAAGGTATGCCAAAATACCTGTAAACTATCTGGACCAATGAGTTCATACAACAATTCATCAATTTTTCTTGGGGCATTTACCTGATTCATTTTAAACATATAGCCTTCAGGAACTAACCAGTTACCAATGTTGATTCCTTTTAAAATGATGGTTGTGCCGTTTTCATCTACCAATTGTGTCCCTTTAGTTTTTATGAAACTTAAGGTGTTAACTTTTTTTGATACATTTTCTTTTTCAGAGGGTCCGCAACTAGCCATTGATATGAGCAGAGACGTAATAATGAAAAGATTTTTCAAAATGGTCATGTTTATTGTTTTAAGCTAAAATGCCCCATTTTGGTAAAGGTGGTATTTTCTTTATCAATTAAAATAGCTTTAAACCAATAATCAGTTGGAATGAGTATAGCACCATTATAAATACCTTTCCATCCATCTTGATTATTTGCTAAATCCATACTGTACAAAAATTTTCCATATCGATCAAAAATAATAATATCTGCAAAGACATATAAATCATCTGTGACTCCTTCTATTTGCCAAATATCATTATTACCATCATTATTGGGAGTGAAATATTTAGGAAACCCAATTAAAGACACTTTTGTATTAATTGTGGGTTCGCAATTATTTTTATCCCTTACATAAACGGTATATACACCTGCACTAACGTTAAAAAAGGTGTGTGCTAAACCTTGTCCAGAAAAAGATATATTGTCGAGTGAATATTCATAATTGCTTTCGCCTTTAATGGCAACTGTTATTTGATAATTATCTGCTGAAACCTTTTCAAAAATAGGCACACCAGATTCAAAGACTTTAAACTTTTTTGTTGCAGAGCAATCTATTTGATTTTCAGATTTAGAAACGGATAATGAAAACGTGCCTGATTCTGTTATTTCAAATTCACGGTTGGTAGAAAGAATATTTCCTTCATTGTCTTTCCACTGCCAGCTCGTATTTGTATTACCACCATCAAGAATAATTGTTGATTGAAGACCAGAATCACATATGGTATAAGTGTCTTCAATATTTAATTCTACGGGCATATTTACAATGAGTTCAATGGGTTCAATACCAAAGCAACCAGAATCTTTGCTGTCTATTCTTACCCAAATGGTGGCTGAGGTTGATTCATGATAAAAATCGAGAGGATTGGTTTTTGTTTCAGCATCCTGAAATGTTTTATAAAATGTTATAATTGAAGTTAAAGGAATCCCAAATTGAGATATAATGGACCTTTCTTTGGCTTTTAAATTAAAAATTCCTTTTGCATTATTAAGTAAATTATCTGAGTTTTCACAGCTATACATAACCTCGATATCATTGAGGGCAGTGTAGGTTGTTTCTAAAAAAAAGTTACTAATAGTGAAACAGCTTTCTTTACTAACTACTTTAACAAAAAGTTCTTGTGGATTGCTTCGATTTTCATATAATTCCGGGTTGGATATTTTATTTAAATCATTTATGGCGTCATCATAGGTGTCATAAAAATCAAACTCATATTCAAGATTGGTAGGATTAACCACCTTCTCCTCAATAGTATTTAAATTAAAAAATGAAATACCATCATTATCAGTATCGCATTGCATTAATGAATGATTATTATTTAATATTGGTAAGGGATAGACTTCAACTTCTTTAAAGAGGGTTATTGGATAATTATTAATGCTAATAGTTGCTTTGATTATATATTTACCAGACATTAAATATTGGTGATCTGGATTAAAATCTGCTGAACTACTGCCGTCACCAAATTCCCAAATTACAGAAGTTATTGGTGCATATGCTTCTAATGAAAAATTTAGGTAGTCACTAACACATTTGCTTTCGGTGATGATTCTATTTTGAAAAAATGATGGAATAAAATTTGGCAAACCCTTAAAGGAGGTCCCTGACGATAGATTTATAATTAATGGTTTAAATTCTACATCAGTTTTGTCTTCGGGATTATTAATGACACTTATATGATCTAAAGATTGTAATGGGTCATTTTGAACATAATTTGCTACATATATCTTGCCGTTACTAGCTAATTGTAAGGACCCAAAATCGTATTGTGTAGATGTAGCGACAACAATTCGCCCTTCATCTGAATCTGGTAATGTTAATCCAAACTTAATGAGGTAACTAGTATTGGGTAAATTTTTTCCTGAGAAGTAAAGGGTATTGGAGTCTTGTGAAAATTCTATACCATAAGGTTTTATAGGAGTGAAAAACAAATCACCCATGAACCCCTTATCCAGACTTATCGTTGTTGTTGCAATATCAAAATTATATAAATAAACATATCTGCTTTCAAAATCGGCTAACGCAATAATTTTACCATTAGGAGAAATTTTCATTGCTCCTGCAGAAGAGACAGTAGCCTGTTGTTTGGAAATAAAGGGTGTTCTTATAATGCCATTTTCTGTCACATTAAAAATATAAAATGTATCCATTGGTGTTCCCAGTTGTGCTGATTCGCTTCCAAAAGTAATTACTTTTATAGCATTATTAGAAGGGTCATGGATTGCTGTAATACGTTGTGTTGAAGATTGCGTTAGTCTGATATTTTTAATAGTCACTTTGCCTAACCCAAATTGATTTGAAAATTCAATTTCTGAATAAAAAACACCAGGAGAAAAAAAAGGTGAACTTGATGGCTGTTGTCTAGTTGTGAAAATATAATAAATATTTGGATTATTTGGCTTCGGAATTATGATAGAGGTTTGAGTATTGTTAGAGTCGCCTGCTAAATTACTGCCGTTATCCATGATGACATGGTTTTTGTTCCAAACAGTTGCGCCATTTGTATAAAATAATAAATTACCGTTTACATCTGAAATGCTTGAACAGCCTGCTATAGTATTCATAGCTCCATCAGTTAAGACATTCAATCTTCCATTATTAAAATTTAGCCCAGATGTATTGCCGAAATACCAGTTATTAGTTTCATTTTGAGAAATTATGATCTCAGATACGAAACCAAAGAAAACCATTACTGTTACTTTTAATATTTTAGTAAATAAAGACATAAGCTTTTTAATGACTAGAATTTAAATGTAAATTTAATTCCAAAAAGTTTTTGCAATATGCAACTTTTTTGTCTAGTTTGATGGAGCAAATGAGTCTATTTAATTATGCGGGCTAATTATTTAGAAGAAAATTACTGCCGAGTGTAGCTAATAAATGAATAATCAAATTCATTTTTATCATCTCTCTTGTAATACACATTTGAAGTTTCTTTCCAAATGCTGTTATCTATTTTAGGAAAAAAAGTGTCCGCTTCAAAGGTATGATGTACTCTTGTCAATTCTATTTTATGGGCCACTTTTAATGACTGATTGTAAATTTCACCACCACCAATAATAAATGGCTGGTTATCTTCTTTGGCAGTATCTAAGGCATCCTTTAAGGAGTTGACCACAATAATTCCATGAGGTGCTTTATAGTCATCTTGTTTGGTAATAACAACGTGGGTTCTGTTGGGTAATGGTTGTGGAAAACTTTCAAAAGTTTTGCGTCCCATGATAATATGATGACCACTTGTAAGCGATTTAAAACGTTTTAAATCATCACTTAAATGCCATAGAAGCTGGTTGTCTTTACCTATGGCATTATTTTCTGCCACAGCCACTATTATGGTAAGATTTGAACTTAGTTCAGTTTTTTTTTTTGACTCGTTTAAATCAGTGTCTTCTTTTGTGGGTAAGGTTTCTTTAAGTTTGTCAATCCGTTGTTTTTGTTTTGAAACTAATTTCTCTAATTGAGATTGCTCCCAATCTTTTCCCATAAATTTATGAGTAATAAAGACATTAAAAGTATGATACAATAATAAAAATAGCCAAGCCAAAATGGCGTAAACAAACCAATTGGTATCAAAGAGTTTAACATTTTCGCCAAAGCCTAAAACTAAATTTAACACTATAAAAAGCACCGAACCCAACAAGAATATCACAAAATGAGTATACAGGCGTTTTTTTTGCCTGATGCGCTTTTGAGCGTTTTGAATCAATTCTAACTGCTCTTGATCTATTTGGGGATTTGATTTTTTTGTACTAAACATGGTTTATTTTATACCTGTAAAGTTACTAATTTTTAATAATATATTTAAGTAATATATAGGCTTCATACTTGGATTAAGTAGCGCAATCGATTTCGTACGGAAGTCATTGGAAATCAATAATAAAGTGATAAAAATGCAATGATAAAACAACAATTTATAGTTAATTTTTTTGAGTACTTTAAATTTTGAGTTACTAATATTATCAAATTGATAATTCTACAACTTAAAAGGTGTTTATTATAATCAATTATGGAATTGTTTCCTAAATTTGCACTATTAATTAATAAATTGAAATTATGGCTATTACAAAACAATATTTAAAAAGTAAACCAGTATGTAAAGTAACTTTTTCTGTTCCAGCAGAGGAAGCTAAAGAAGTAAAAGTTGTTGGAACCTTCAATAATTGGGATACCAAAACAACAGGGCTTAAAAAATTAAAAAACGGTACTTTTAAAGGAACTGTAGATTTGGAAACAGGAAATTCTTATGAGTTTAAATACATCATTGATGGTGTATACGTAAATGATTCTGAAGCCGATGGTTATTTATGGAATGATTTTGCCTCAGCTGAAAATGGGGTATTAAACCTATAATTAGGGGTTAAATAATATTTAAAAGGCTTTCATTATGAAAGCCTTTTTTTATACCGCTACAACCCCTTTTATATGTGGGTGCGGATTATAATCCACTAAGGTGAAATCTTCAAAATTGAAATCAAAAATATTTTTTATCTGTGGGTTTAAAATCATTTTTGGAAGGGGCCTTATGTCTCTGGATAGTTGTAATTGCAATTGTTCAAAATGATTACTATAAATATGAGCGTCACCAAAAGTGTGAATNAATTCACCAGGTTCATAACCGCAGACTTGTGCCATCATCATGGTAAAAAGTGCATAGGATGCAATATTAAAGGGCACCCCTAAAAAAACATCGGCACTGCGCTGATATAACTGACAAGATAATTTTCCATTGGCTACATAAAACTGGAAAAAGGCATGGCAGGGCGGTAAGGCTGCTTTGCCGTTAGCCACATTCTCGCTAAATGATTTTGAAGTATCTGGAAGAACGGAAGGATTCCAGGCAGAAACTAACATACGCCTGCTATTTGGGTTGGTTTTTAAGGTGTCAACAATTTCTTTAATTTGATCAATATCATCATTATTCCAATTCCGCCACTGATGCCCGTAAACGGGTCCTAAATCGCCGTTTTCATCAGCCCAATCATTCCAAATTCTTACACCATTATCAGTTAAATATTTAATATTGGTATCACCTTTCAAAAACCAAAGTAGTTCATAAATAATAGATTTTAAATGTAACTTCTTGGTGGTTACCATTGGAAAACCCTCACTTAAATCAAATCGCATTTGATAACCAAAAACGCTTTTGGTTCCGGTTCCAGTGCGATCTCCTTTTTGATTGCCGTTAGTTAAAACATGTTTTACTAGGTCATGATATTGCTTCATAGTTGGTGTCCACAGCTGTGGAAAATCTTTAAAATTTAATTGAAATTCTGAAAAATAAAAATAGAAAAAAGGGCCGAATTGGAAGGTGCTGACGCCTAAATTATATTAAAAGTTATTAACTATTAACCAATAATCATTCCGGCTATAGTAGCTGAAAGCAAAGAGGCTATAGTTCCACCAATTAAAGCTCTTAATCCAAATTCAGATAATACTTTTCTTTGACCAGGCGCCAAAGAACCTATGCCTCCAATTTGGATGCCTATGGAGGCAAAATTTGCAAAACCACATAACATGTAGGTTGCCATAATTATTGATTTTTCAAATTTTAAGTGCGTTAAATTAGCCATATTTTTAAGCTCTGCTAATTGGATATAACCAACAAATTCACTTGCAGCTAGTTTAATGCCTAATAATTGTCCCATTAATGCAATATCCTCTTTTGCTACGCCAATAAGCCACATAATAGGGGCAAAAATATAGCCTAGCACAAATTCAATTGAAAAGGCACTATATGGTGTGTTGCCTGATATCCAATTATTGATTCCAAATAAATTACCAAATTTGCCAAAACCATAGTTAATCATGGCAATAAAAGCAACAAACACTAATAACATGGCGCCAACATTGGCAGCTAATTTCAGGCCTTCGGTGGTACCGTTGGCAATGGCATCAAGGATATTAGAGCCAATATTTTCCTGAGAGACTTCAAGTGCAGAATTAATTTCTTCTTCTTGCGGATAGAGCATTTTGGAAATAACAATAGCCCCCGGGGCAGCCATTACTGAAGCCGTCAATAGATGTTTTGCATAAAATATTTTCAATACGGGGTCATCTCCACCTAAAAAACCGATATAAGCAGCCAATACGCCTCCAGCTACTGTCGCCATACCGCCTACCATTACCAATAGAATTTCTGATTTACTCATCTTTTCTAAATAGGCTTTTATCATTAACGGAGCTTCTGTTTGTCCTAAAAAAATGTTTCCAGCAACACTTAAACTTTCTGCTCCTGAAATTCCCAATAGTTTAGTTAAAACCCAGGCCATACCTTTTACAACGTATTGAATCACTCCAAGGTAGAACAGCACTGATGTCAATGCTGAGAAAAATATAATTGTTGGTAANATTTGAAATAAAAATATAAACCCAAAAGTATCAGCATTCACTAATCCTCCTAAAAGAAACTCGCTTCCTGCCTGCGTGAAATCCAGTATTTTTACAAATAATTTACCAACAAATTCAAACACAGACTGAATGGCCGGTATTTTTAAAACTCCAATGGCTAAAAGTAGTTGCGCCGTAAGTCCAAACCCAATGGTTTTCCAGTTGATAGCCTTTCTGTTTTTACTTAAAATAAATGAAATTAGAAGTAAGACTAGCATTCCTAAAATACCACGCATTAAACTATTCATCGAAAACCCGCTAATTGGAATGGCAGTAGTAACAGCGCCTGTGTTTTCAACTGTTGAAGCAATTATGACATTGGTCTGAGAAGGTAATGAATCGGGTGCTCTAGTGGTAATTTCTGCAGCTGTTTGTAAAGTATCTAGGGACGTGTTCTGAATCGTATTTTGAGCTAAAACTGTAGAAGTAAATCCAAAAAAAATGACCAGTGTAGCCAATAAAATATGTTTCATATGCTCAATTTTCAGTCTTAATTTGAAATCATGAATCAACTTAAAAATTAAGTATCTCTAATTTCTCTTTATTCGATTTGTTATTCTCGTTTAGAAATTTCGTCTCTAATATGAGCTGCTTTTTCATAATCCTCATTGGTAACAGCTTCTTCAAGCATATGATGCAGTTCTTCTAGGGTTTTTGATTTGTAGTTTTCTTTAGGTTTATTTAATTCAAGTTCATCCGCCAGCAAGTCATCGACTAGAATACTGTCTTGTTCATCTTCATCTTCTTTTTTAGGATTCACNTTTAAATAGATGCCAGCCTTNTCTAAAATATTTTTATAAGTAAAAATAGGGGCTTGAAATCGTAATGCTAAAGCAATAGCATCACTCGTTCTGGCATCAATGATTTCTTCAATTTTATCACGTTCACAAATCAAACTTGAATAAAAAACACCATCTACCAGTTTATGAATGATTACTTGCTTTACAATAATATCAAATCTGTCAGCAAAATTTTTAAATAAATCATGGGTTAATGGTCTTGGAGGACTGATTTCCTTTTCAAGGGCGATGGCAATAGATTGTGCCTCAAATGCCCCAATTACTATAGGTAGTTTACGGTCACCGTCAACTTCATTTAAAATTAAGGCATACGCGCCATTTTGGGTTTGACTGTAGGAAATTCCTTTTATGTTAAGTCTTACTAAACTCATAAATTTATAAAACACAAAGAACTGTTTAAATTTGGACTTTAGCAACTACCTTAAGCAGATAAACTTTAAAATGCCGATTAAACAGTTAAATTGTTGTTACAATGTAGAAAAAAATATTTATTGATGTGCTTTAAAAGCTTTTAATTTTTCAATAAGTTGAGGCACTACAACAAAAGCATCACCAACTACACCATAGTCNGCCGCTTTAAAAAAGGGCGCTTCTGAATCTGTATTGATAACTACTTTAACTTTGGANCCGTTAATTCCTGCTAAATGTTGAATGGCGCCTGAAATTCCGATAGCTATATATAAATTGGAAGCCACAGGTTTTCCCGTTTGTCCTACATGTTCACTATGTGGTCTCCAGCCTAAATCTGATACTGGTTTTGAGCAAGCGGTAGCGGCTCCTAAAACATCAGCTAATTCTTCAATCATACCCCAGTTCTCAGGACCTTTTAATCCACGTCCAGCAGACACTACAATATCTGCATCAGCAATGGTCACTTTATTTGAAGCTTTATCAACAGATTCAATATGTATGCCTGATTCCGGAATGGAAGGAGAAAAATCTTCAGTAGAAGCAGAGGTTTTATGTTCTTTTATACCAAAACTATTTTTAGAAACCCCTAATACTTTAACATCGGTGTTTATTTGAAACATTTCATAAGCTTTGTTTGTAAAAGCAGTACGTTTTACAATAAAGGGAGATGTACTTGCAGGCGCTTCTAATACATTCGTAGCATATCCAGCATTTAAATTTATTGATAATAACGGGGCTAAATATTTACTGTTGACACTCGAACTAACTACCAGAACTTTAGTGCCTTCCTTTTCAGCAGCTTGTTGAATTACAGAAGCATATATTTTGGCATTAAAAGCGTCTAAAGAAATATTCTTTACTTTTAAAACCTTATTAACGCCATAGGTTTCCAATTCAGATACCTCATCTGCATTTATAGTTATGGCTGTTACTGTAGTTCCTAATTGATCTGCTATCGCCTTTCCGTATGATGCGACTTCAAAGGCTGTTTTTTTGAAGTGCCCCTGTTCTGATTCTGTATATACTAAAACTGACATAATAATTGATTTTTTTATATAACTTTTGCTTCGTTGTGTAATAAACTGATTAATTCATCTAAATTATCAGGCGATACTAATTTTACGGCACCTTTTGCCGCCGGTTTTTCAAATTTAACAGACGCGGTTTCTGGAGCCACATCAATGGGTTCTACAACCGTTAAAGGTTTTTGTCTTGCCATCATAATACCTCTCATATTTGGGATACGAAGATCACTTTCTTCAACAATACCTTTTTGACCACCAATTATTAAAGGAAGATTTGCAGAAACAGTTTCTTTACCACCATCAATTTCTCTTGTTACTTTCGCTGAATTTGCTTCAACTTCCAGACTTATACAGTTATTTACAAAATTAGAATTGGTTAATCCCGCAATCATACCAGGAACCATTCCACCATTATAATCCAGAGATTCACGACCAGCAATTATCAAATCATAACCACCATCTTGCACTACTTTGGCTAATTGCTTCGCTACTGAAAAACCATCCGTTGCAGGGGTATTGACTCTTATGGCAGCATCTGCACCAATGGCGAGTGCTTTACGCAACGTTGGTTCAGTTTCAGGGCCGCCTACATTTACAACAGTAACATGGGCACCTTGCTTTTCTTTAAACCACATGGATCTGGTTAAGCCAAATTCGTCATTAGGATTGATAATAAACTGGACACCATTAGTGTCAAATTTTGTGTTGTCATCAGTAAAATTAATTTTTGATGTAGTGTCTGGTACATGACTGATACATACTAATATTTTCATTTTGAATAATTTATATGTTTTTTAATAGTTTTAAAAAATAGAACTGGTAAATAACGGGTTTGACAACCTATAAACACATACTATAGTTTATCAGCCACGAAGTTAATTATTTATTTCTGAATATTTACTATGCACGCATAATAAATTTTAAATAATTCTTTTGAGTATAGTAATTCAATTATTGTTATTTTTGCAACTCGATTTAAAATTAATTTAATGAAGACAATTCAATTTAGAGAAGCTATTTGTGAGGCTATGAGTGAAGAAATGCGCAGAGACGAAAGCGTGTATTTAATGGGTGAGGAAGTAGCAGAGTATAATGGCGCATACAAGGCGTCAAAAGGAATGTTGGATGAATTTGGTCCAAAACGCGTTATTGATACACCCATTGCTGAGTTAGGTTTTGCTGGAATAGCGGTAGGTTCAACCATGACAGGAAACAGGCCAATTGTAGAATACATGACCTTTAACTTTTCTTTAGTTGGTATTGATCAAATTATAAATAATGCTGCTAAAATCAGACAAATGTCTGGCGGACAATTTAAGTGCCCCATTGTATTCAGAGGTCCTACAGCGTCTGCTGGTCAATTAGGTGCTACCCATTCACAAGCTTTTGAAAGTTGGTTTGCTAATACACCGGGTTTAAAAGTAGTAGTGCCATCAAACCCTTATGATGCAAAGGGATTATTAAAATCGGCTATTCGTGATGATGACCCTGTTATTTTTATGGAAAGCGAACAAATGTATGGTGATAAAGGGGAGGTGCCGGAAGGAGAATATACCATTCCTATAGGTGTTGCTGATGTTAAAAGAGAAGGAACAGATGTCACTATTGTATCATTTGGTAAAATAATTAAAGAGGCCTATGCTGCTGCTGATGTTTTAGCCAGTGAAGGTATTTCATGTGAAATAATAGACTTGCGTACAGTAAGACCAATGGATAAAGAAGCTATTCTAAAGTCGGTTAAAAAAACAAACAGATTGGTTGTTTTGGAAGAAGCCTGGCCTTTTGGAAATGTTTCTACTGAAATCACTTATATAGTACAATCTGAGGCATTTGATTATCTAGATGCACCAATTATAAAAATAAATACGGCTGATACTCCTGCGCCATATTCACCAGTTTTATTAGCTGAATGGTTACCTAATAGTGAAGATGTAATTAAAGCTGTAAAGAAGGTTTTATACAAATAAAAAATTAAAATTTACGTTATATAAACTTCATTAGCATGATTGTTGATGAAGTTTTTTTGTATTATGAAAATAAGATTATTCATTACCCTTTTCTTCTTCGGAACTTTTTATCTTTTATCGCAAACTAAAGTGAGTGGCTATGTGTTTGATGAGTATGATCAGCCCGTCTCTTTCGCCAATATTATTTTCAAAGGTTCTACACTAGGCACCATTACTGATGAAAACGGAAAATTTTATTTAGAATCTAGCGAAACCTGGAGCACTTTAATCGTGTCATTTATTGGATATGAGATGATTGAAGTGCCTTTAAGTAAAAAGGTGAATTATGACTTAAAATTCATTTTAAAAGAACAAGCGTCTCAACTCGATCAGGTTGTAATTGTAACAGGAAAGCAGTCAAAAAAGAATAATCCGGCGATAGATTTATTAAGGAAAATTTGGGAGCATAAACGTAAAAATGGTTTAAGACAATTCAATCAGTACGAGTATGATAAATATGAAAAGATTGAATTTGATATTAACACTATTGATAGTGCGCTTATAAAAAGCAAACTGTTTAGAGGTATGGAATTTGTTTTTAGTGAAGTAGATACCTCAAGAGTTACCGGAAAAACCTATTTACCAATATTCATTAATGAGGCAGTTTCAAAAGTTTATGGAGATAATACAATCCGTAAAGAGAAAGATGTTTTAAGTGGAAATAAAAATTCAGGGTTTAGTGATAATCAAATTATCATCGATTTTGTTCAGGATTTGTATTCAGATTTTAATATTTATGATAACTATTTAAAGTTTTTTGACAAGAGTTTTGTAAGTCCACTATCAAGGACAGGAATTAATACCTATAATTATGTGCTTTCTGATAGCACCTTTATTGACAATAAGTGGTGCTATAATATTATTTATTATCCCCGAAGAAAAAATGAACTAACCTTTAAAGGAGATTTTTGGGTTGCTGATACAACCTATGCCATTAAAGAAATAAATCTGCAGGCATCAAAAAGTGCCAATATAAACTGGGTAAAGGATATTTATATTGAACAAGAATTTGAAGTTTTAAATGACTCCGTATTTTTAGTAAAACGCGATTATATGATGTCTGATTTTTCAATAAACAAAAAGGAAAAATCCAGAGGGCTCTATGGTAAAAGGACCACGCTTTATAATAATTATGTATTTGACAAACAATTGGACAAAAAATTCTACGAAGAAGAGGTTTATAACTATGATGAAGATGTTTATGCCAGAGATGATTCATTTTGGGAGGAAAACAGGCTTGAAGCATTAAATAAAGATGAAAAAGGTGTTTATAAAATGTTGGATACCTTGAAAACGGTCAAAAAATTTAAACAAATNTATAATTTAGGAAGTATTTTGGCCTCTGGTTATATTGAGTTTAATCAGTTGCCACTGGACTACGGACCTATTTTCTCAACCTTTGGATTTAATGAAGTTGAAGGTTGGCGTTTGCGTACCGGCGGCAGAACCTATTTTGGAAGAAATGATCTTTGGAGACTTGAAGGGTTTTTGGCCTATGGATTCAAAGATGATAAATTTAAATATGGGATGTCTGGTAAATGGTTGCTGGACAAGAAAAACAGACTCATAATATCAGGAGGTAATAGACGCGATATAGAACAGATAGGCGCCAGTTTAACTTCTTCAACAGATGTGCTAGGAAGGAGTTTAGCTTCATCGGCCGTATTTACTGTAGGAACTAATGACAAGCTCACCTCTATAAATTTAACAAGTATTGCTGTTGAATTAGAACCATGGCGAAATGTTATTTTTCGATTGGGTGGAAATTACCGCACATTAGAGTCAGCGTCACCAACCTTTAGTTTAGATTATAACACGCCTAATGGTGTAGAATCTGAAATAAAACAATATGAAACAACTTTTTCAATATCTTATTTTCCTCAACGTAAAATGACAGGATTTGGGGTTGAAAGACTTGAAATTAATGATGATTATGCGCATCTGTTTGCACAAATAAGCCGAGGAGATAAAAGTATCTTTAATGGTGATTTTGATTACACAAAACTGCAAATGTCCTATATTCAGCCATGGCAGATTGGCGGCATAGGCAGGTTAACAACTACCATTGAAGCCGGAAAAACCTTTGGTGCCGTTCCATTAGGTTTATTAAGTGTTATTCCTGGAAATCAATCCTATTTCTCAATTTATAATACTTTTTCACAATTGGATTTTTACGAATTTGTATCTGACACCTACACCTCATTAAATTTTGAACATAATTTTAACGGCCGTTTTTTATCTAGAATTCCCTTTTTAAGAAAATTTAATTTAAGGGAAATTGTTGGAATACGTGGCGTTTGGGGTGAAATTTCAGATGAAAATATTGCCTTAAGTACTACTACCAATCCAAACAGTATTCCTTTAGTTGCTCCAAATGATAAGGTGTATTATGAGTATAGTTTTGGCGTGGGTAATATTTTCAAAATTTTCAGAATAGATTTTAATTTCAGAGGAAATTATCTAGAAAATCCTGATGCGAGAAAATTTGGTGTTACGGGAACTTTTGGATTCCATTTCTAATTATTTTCTGTTTTTTAATGGTCTGTATTTTTTAATACTGCATCGAGAAAATGAGGGATGTTTTAAAAACTAAGCATCTTTTATTGCTTAATAGTTGAGGGAAGAGTATCTTTGCACCCAATTTAAGAAACCTCAGTTTCAGAGGAATATTAAAATTTATAAAATAAATTATGACAAAGAAAAATGATTTAACCTTTGATGTGTTAATAGAAATACCAAAAGGGAGTAGAAATAAATATGAATACGATTTTACTTTACATAAAATCCGTTTTGACAGAATGTTGTTTTCATCCATGATGTATCCTGGTGATTACGGATTTGTTCCGGAAACATTGGCATTAGATCAAGATCCATTGGATGTTTTGGTATTAGGCACTGAACCTACTTTTCCAATGGTTGTTATGGAAGTAAAACCAATCGGTGTATTCCATATGACAGATGAAAAAGGGCCTGATGAAAAAATTATTTGCGTGCCAGTTTCTGATCCAATATGGAGTAATAATAATGATATAAGTGATTTAAATCCTCATAGACTGAAAGAAATTGAACACTTTTTTCAAGTATATAAAGATCTGGAAGAAAAGAAAGTAGATGTTGGAGGTTGGGGTAGTGCCGAAGAAGCCATTCAGATATATCATAATTGTGTAAAACGCTATGAAGAAAGCGAGCATAAGAAGAAAAGAACGTTTACTATTTAAATTATTAGATTAATAAAATATATCATAAAAAATAAAGCCATCTTAAATATAAGGTGGCTTTTTTTATCAATTATATTTCACTAATTTTAGCCGTTTCAAAATAAAATTAACTAACAACTAATGTATTAATATGGAATTATTAGTAAAATTTCTACCCGCTTTCGGAGTCTTAGGTCTTCTATTTGTATTTGTTAAAAATCGTTGGATAACTAAACAGGATGCTGGTTCACCAAAAATGACAAAAATAGCAAAACACATCGCCGATGGAGCTATGTCATTTTTAAAAGCCGAATATAAGATTTTGGCCATTTTTGTTGCTGCAGTTGCAGTATTATTATTTTTTAAAGGGACTGCTGAAGTAGGTTCCAATGGAATGGTAGCCTTATCTTTTGTAGTAGGAGCTATCTGTTCTGCTTTAGCAGGATTTATTGGAATGCGCGTTGCAACAAAAGCAAATGTTAGAACGACTCAGGCAGCCAGAACATCTTTAGGTAAGGCACTTGAGGTGGCTTTTGCCGGTGGATCCGTTATGGGCTTAGGTGTTGTAGGTTTAGGTGTTTTAGGCCTCAGTAGTTTATTTATGTTGTATCAGAATTTATGGCCAGGGGCAGAAAATATTCCCATGGTGTTAAATGTGCTTTCTGGATTTTCATTAGGAGCGTCTTCCATTGCTTTATTTGCACGTGTTGGTGGTGGAATCTATACTAAGGCCGCTGATGTTGGTGCCGATTTAGTTGGAAAAGTAGAAGCAGGAATTCCTGAAGATCACCCGTTAAACCCTGCTACTATTGCAGATAATGTTGGAGATAATGTTGGTGATGTAGCCGGAATGGGAGCAGATTTATTTGAGTCTTATGTTGGTTCTATTATAGGGACTATGGTTTTAGGAGCTTATATTTTTACAGACGGTATTGTTGGTGGATTAGGTGCTGTCTATTTACCATTGGTTCTTGCGGCTGTGGGAATTGTAATGTCCATTTTAGGAACGTTCTTTGTCAGAGTTAAAGATGGTGGTTCACCACATAAAGCTTTAAATTTAGGTGAATTTGGTTCTGGATTTTTAATGATTGTGGCCTCCTACTTTATCATTGAAGCTATGATTCCTGATGCTGTCGAAGGATTACCATTTGGTTCTTTCGGTGTTTTTATGGCGACTCTGGCAGGTTTAATTGCCGGATTCTGTGTTGGAAAAGTTACCGAATATTATACAGGTACAGGGACGAAACCTGTGGCCTCAATAGTTAGACAATCAGAAACCGGATCAGCTACTAATATTATTGCTGGTTTGGGTGTAGGGATGATGTCCACTGCGCTTCCTATTTTATTAATAGCATCGGCTATTATGGTTTCTCATTATTATGCTGGATTATATGGTATAGCGATTGCGGCAGTAGGTATGTTAGCAAATACAGGAATTCAATTAGCGGTTGATGCTTACGGCCCAATTTCTGACAACGCCGGTGGTATTGCTGAAATGGCTGAATTACCAAAAGAAGTTCGTGAAAGAACGGATAAATTAGATGCAGTTGGTAACACCACTGCCGCTATTGGAAAAGGTTTTGCTATTGCATCGGCTGCCTTAACAGCCTTAGCATTATTTGCTGCTTTTATGAAAACAGCTAATGTTACTTCAATTGATGTTTCTAAACCAGATATTATGGCTGGTTTACTAATAGGAGGTATGTTACCATTTGTGTTTTCGGCCTTATCTATGAATGCTGTTGGACGTGCTGCTATGGCTATGATTGAAGAGGTTCGTCGCCAATTTAAGGACATTCCTCAATTACATGCCGCTTTAGAAGTGATGAGAAAATATGATTCAGACATGTCTAAAGCCACAGAAGCTGATAGAAAAATATTTGATGCCGCTGATGGCTATGCTGAATATGAAAAATGTGTTGAAATTTCAACTAAAGCATCTATTAAAGAAATGGTATTGCCGGGCTTAATGGCTTTGGCTGTGCCGGTGGCCATTGGTTTTATTGGTGGTCCTCAAATGTTAGGTGGCTTGTTGGCAGGTGTTACAACATGTGGTGTTCTCATGGCAATCTTTCAATCTAATGCCGGTGGTGCTTGGGATAACGCCAAGAAGATGATTGAGGCTGATGGACGTAAAGGCACTGCTGCACATAAAGCCGCTGTAGTTGGTGATACCGTTGGAGATCCTTTTAAAGATACTTCCGGACCTTCCTTGAACATCTTATTAAAATTAATGTCAGTAGTAGCTTTGGTTATTGCTCCAAGTATAGCCCTTGATGCGGATGCTGTTTCTGCGTATGCTGAAACTGGAAATATATCAAGCAAAGAAATAAAAGTAACTATGGAAAGCAATGATGCTGGCATTTTTACAGCTACCGTAACTACTGTTATCAATAACAATGGTGAGGAGTCTATTTCTGAAGAAGTATTTGAAGGGACAGAAGCAGAAGTTAAAGCGAATATTGATGCTTTAAAAGATAAAAATATTAAAGCAAAGGTTCTAGTTGAAAAGGTAATTGAAGAAGAGGTCAATTAGAAACTAAAGCTTTTCTTAAAAAAAAACCACACTTTGAAAGTGTGGTTTTTTTTTAATTATTTATAATTTAAAATAACCCGTTAATTTCTGCATCAATAGTATTGATGATGGTTCCTAAATCCTCAGGTTTTTCAACAAAATCTAAATGATCTACATCAATAATCAGCAGTTTGCCTTTGTCATAACCATGAATCCAAGCTTCATAACGCTCATTCAATCTGCTTAAATAATCAATGCTAATAGAGTTTTCATAATCTCTGCCACGCTTGTGGATCTGTGAAACTAAGTTTGGAATTGAACTGCGCAAATAGATCAGAACATCGGGGCCTTTAACAAGCGACTCCATTAAATCAAAAAGAGACTTGTAGTTTTCATAATCTCTATTAGTCATTAATCCCATGGCGTGAAGATTGGGTGCAAAAATATGCGCATCTTCATAAATGGTTCTGTCCTGAATAATATCTTTACCACTTTGATGTATTTGCAATACTTGTCGGAATCTGCTATTTAAAAAGTAAACTTGCAGGTTAAAACTCCATCGTTCCATTTGATTATAGAAGTCGTCTAAATAAGGATTGTCTACAACATCTTCCAGTTGAGCTTCCCACTTATAGTGTTTTGCCAGTAATTTTGTAAGCGTCGTCTTTCCAGCGCCTATGTTTCCCGCAATAGCTATATGCATAATATCAGTTGGTTTTTAATTGGAATTTTTGAAGGGTTTCATTGTTGTAAATATACAAGGTTTCATTGGTTACTAAAAACTGATTTATTAACAAATTTGGAATTGTAATTGGAATTATTTTAGTTGATTCCTTTTTTAAATAAAAAAGCGAATTTCCTTTTTTTAGTATAATATTACCATCACTTTCATCCATATTGGTAAATCCTAAGTTTTTAATTTTTGAAATTAACGTTCCAAAATAATTATAGATTAATAAATAATCATTGGTGAGTAGCCANCAATAATTATAATTGCTTTTTATATCTAAGACGCCGCTTGATATTGGTAAAGTTTTAAATCTTGTTTTGTTGTTTTTATAGTCAAAAACTTCCAGTTGTTGTGAATCTTGATTAAAGACCCAAAGGGTATTATCATTTCCGGTAGAAATATAAGAAACACTTCTGTAGGGCAGTGTGTTGTTGAAATCAATTTTAAAAATTTCAGCTAACCTGTTATCAAGAACGATGGCAGTATTGAAATCTTTATAAAACAAGTTGATTTTTAAGCGGTTAAAAGCATTTGCTGAAGTGATATTTCCTAATTGTAAATTGTTATATGATATCGTTTTATCATTATTTCTCTTATAAAATACATCGTTATCAATGTAATAAATGGTATTAAAATCATCAACATCTACAAGTTTGTCAATGTTTAATATAGTTTTCTCAATAAAGCGTGTTTCAATAGATTCCTGAGAAAATATTGATATTGAAAATAATAGAGTTATTAAGAGTGCATTTTTCATAAAGATGTGAAAATTACAAAAACCAAATCATTTATAATATTATTGTATAGGTAAAAAGGCAGTTAATATTAATATTGAAATTAGAAAATAAACTTTTAACTTAAAAAACAGTCTAATTTAAATGTTTATCATTTTTAGTATAACAAGAGTGTTAAAATTATTGTAAAAACGCCAGTATTGTTTAATGAAGACTTAAGTTTGTTAAACAACCAAAAAACAAGTTAAACGACTACTAAATATTTTCAAATGTCAACACATATTTTCAAGCCTTTATTTTTTATAGCCTTTTTGTTTTTTAATAGCACTAAAATAGTTGCTCAAGATTTTCAAGGTAAAGCCTACTATTTTTCTAAAACTACCATGGATATGAGTCGCTTTGGTGGTGGGCGTCAATTGAATGAACAGCAAAAAAAAGAAATGGAAGCTAGAATGAAACAATGGTTGGAAAGAACCTATGTTTTAACTTTTAATAAAGAAGAATCCATATTTGTTGAAGATGAAAAATTAGAAGCACCAGTAGGTGGCAGAGGCCCAAGCATGTGGGGAAGCAGTTTTTCTCCTGGTCCTCAATATAAAAATTTAAAGACAAATACCTTTTTACAAGACCAAGAGTTCTTTGGAAAACAATTTCTCATTAAAGAAGATATGCAGCCTTTAGAATGGAAGATGGGGACGGAGTCAAAACAAATAGGACAATACACTTGTTTTAAAGCAACAGCTACTAAACCGTCTACCGAAATTAACTGGACAAGAAGTTCAAGACCACAAAGTGGCAGTAATGCTGAAAAGAAGACAGATTCAACCAAAACCAGTGACGTAGCCCGTGCAAAAGAGGAACCTAAGGAGGAAGACGTTGAAATGATTGAGATTGAAGCTTGGTATACTCCAATGATTCCGGTGAGTCAAGGGCCCGGAGAATATTGGGGACTTCCTGGTTTAATATTGGAAGTAAGCGCCGGGAATACCATCATGCTTTGTTCTAAAATTGTAATGAACCCAGAGGAAAAAACTAAAATAGAAGCGCCTGTTAAAGGGAAAGTGGTGACTAAAAAGGAGTATAACACAATTATCACCGAAAAAATGCAAGAGATGAGAGATAACAGAGGTCGGGGAGACAACGGTCGTTCAAGAGGTTAAGAAGAATCTATAACTAATCAACTAATTTTATACTTTAATAAAAATGAAAATGAATTCTATTAAAATATTTTTTGCGGTGGCATTATGTTTTTTAACACGTACTGTGACTTCTGCTCAAGATTTTCAAGGAAAAGCATACTATTTTTCAAAAACACCTATGAATCTTGGCACTTGGGGAGCAAGATTGAGTGAACAGGAAAAAAAGCAGATAGAGGCGCGCTTGAAAAACAGATTAGAGAAAACCTATATTTTAACCTTTAATAAGGAAGAGTCTATTTATAAAGAAGACGATAAATTAGATGCCATTTCAGGAGCTACTGATAGTTGGGGGAACAATTTTTCTCCTGGGCCACTATACAAGAATGTCAAAACCAATACTTTCGCACAGGATCAAGAATTTTATGGCAAACAATTTTTAGTAAAAGAAGAGTTACAGCCTTTAGATTGGAAAATAGGAACCGAAACAAAGCAAATTGGTAATTATACATGTTTTAAGGCGACTTGTAAGAGAACGAATTTTGATGTTTCTTGGTGGAATTTTTCTTGGGACAGATTAAGAAATAATGATATAGCAAAGACGTCTGATTCTATAAAAACTACTGACCTAGCTAGTGAAAAATCAGAGCTTATAAACGAGGAGATTGATATGGTGGAGATTGAAGCATGGTATACACCTATGATTCCTGTAAGTCAAGGGCCAGATGATTATTGGGGCCTTCCAGGTTTAATACTTGAAATTAGTGTTAACAACACAACATTGCTTTGTTCTAAAATTGTAATGAATCCAGAAGAAAAAATTGATATCAAAGCTCCGGATAAGGGTAAAGAAGTAACCAAAAAGGAGTATCAGGAAATTATTNCTGTNAAAATGCAAGAAATGAGAGATAATCGTGGCAGAAACAACGAAAGAAGACCTTAATATTCTTAAATAGTATTATAAATTCAACTTATTGATTAAACAAATTACATGAAGAATTTTCTTTTTTTAGCGCTACTCAGTCTGGCTAATATATCATTTTCCCAAATTAAACTGCAGGGTGTTGTCAAGGATAGCATTGGAAATCCACTTGAGTTAGCAAATGTTATTGCTATAAATGAAGAATCAAAGGCTTTAGAATCTTATGCAATTACTGATCATGAGGGTGTTTTTAAATTGGCTTTAGCAAAAAACGCTACCTATACAGTACAAGTAAGTTATATAGGTATGAAAACCTTTAAAGAAACTATTGCCGTTAAGGAAGTTGATATAAACAAAGATTTTTCTCTGATTTCTGATAATGTTTTAGATGAAGTGGAATTGACTTATGAAATGCCTGTAACGGTTAAAGGAGACACTTTAATTTATAACGCCGACTCCTTTAAAAATGGTTCCGAACGAAAACTTGAAGATGTTATTAAAAAATTGCCAGGAGTAGAAATTAATGCCGATGGACAGATAGAGGTGGAAGGGAAAGTGGTGAACAAATTAATGGTTAATGGAAAGGATTTTTTTGATGGAGACACCAAATTAGCGACCAAGAATATTCCTTCAAATGCAGTAGATAAAATACAAGTATTACGTAATTATTCAGAAGTAGGTCAGTTAAGTGGCGTTACTAATAATCAGGATAATGTAGCCATGAATATCAAGCTTAAAAAAGGTAAAGAAAACTTTTGGTTTGGTAATGTTACCGTTGGTGCAGGTAAGTCGCCAGAAAATGAACTTTATTTGGCACAACCTAAAATGTTTTATTACAGCCCAAAATTCAGTCTTAATTTTATTGGCGATTTAAATAATACAGGTGAAGCGTCATTAACACGTCAAGACATCAGAGGTTTTGGTGGGGGGTTTAGAGCGCCTAGCCAAAGTAGTGGAACCAATCTTAATCTCGGTAGTAATGCCCTTAATTTTTTAACAAGAGAAAATAATGCCTTAGAGGTTGAAAATAAATTAGGAGCAACCAACTTTAGCTACTCACCAAATCAGGCTTTGGATATTAGTGGATTTGCTATTTACAATAGTAGCCGTATCACTTCAAAAGAAATTAATTTTAAGCGTTATACAGATTCTGATTTAGGTATTCCGGATGAAAGAACTGAGCAGACCAGCAAAGAAAGCTCTAATCAAGGGTTATTAAAATTAAGCTCTGTTTATAAACCTAATGCCAACAATCAACTTGATTATGATATTTTAGGTAGAATTTCGAAGGACTCTCAGGATCAGATATTTTTCTCTTCGGTTTTAGGAAATACCAATCAGTTTGAAAATAACACACCGTATAGTATTAATCAAAATATTAATTATTATTATACTTTAAATGATACCAATATATTTGCTTTTGAAGCGCAGCATCTATTACAAGATGAAGATCCGTTTTATAATGCAGTTATAGAAGACAAAACCAGTTATGCCACAACAGCAGACGCCTTAGGTTTAAATGGCACTCAAATTGGTTATGATATCGCTCAAAACAGACGAATAAAATCAAATCAATTAGACGCTAAACTGGATTATTATAATATTCTTAACGCTAAAAGTAATATTAATTTGACTTTAGGGACCATACTGAGTCGACAGGACTTCAATTCTAATATCTTTCAATTTCTTGATGACGGCTCTATATTTAATCCTACTCCTACGTTCAATAATGGCCGTGCTTCAAATGATATACAGTATAATTTTAGTGATGTATATTTAGGGCTTCATTATACATTAAAAGCGGGTAAATTCACTTTTAGGCCTGGTTTCTCTACTCATTCTTATGGAAATAAAAACAGTCAGTTTGGTGAAGAAATAAAAGATAATTTCTTTAGGATATTACCAGATTTTGAAACAATTATTCAATTTAAAAAGAGCGAAAGTTTAACCTTTAATTATAATATGCGTAATCAGTTTACCGATGTTACACGATTAGCACAGGGGTTGATTTTAAATAATTTCAATAGTATTCAATATGGGAATCCTGATTTACAAAATGCCTTATCGCATAATTTAAGTTTGTTCTACAGAAGTTTTAACCTTTTTAATTATACCAATGTATTTGCACGTGTGGCTTATTCCAAGAATATTGATCAGATAAGACAACTAACAGATTTTGAAAGCGTCATCAGAACCAGCACTTTTTTTAATTCAAATTTTGCTGACGAAAGTGTCAATGCTTTTGGTAGAATACAACGCACCTTTGGAAAGCTAAGAGCGTCTTTAAATACTAATTTCAACTACAGCAAAATTAATCAGTTTATACAAGGAAGACAATCGGTTAATGAAGGATTTACACAGTCGTATTCACCCGGATTGCGCACTAATTTTAAAGTCGCTCCAAATGTAAGTTTTGTGTACCAGTATCGTGTGACAATTAATAATCAAGGAACCACCAAAACAACTTTTTACACGAATGCACCCACAATAGATTTTGACGCTTATATATGGGATTCAGTCACTTTTAGAACGGATTATGCGTATAATCGTCAAAGTATTAAAGATGGCGAAAGTGATTCCTTTCAAACTTGGAATGCCTCCTTGTCCTATAGAAAGAATAAGGATAGTAAGTGGGAATATGAAATTAAAGCGTCCAATCTATTGAACATTGACTCCAAAATTAGGAATAGTGCTGATAACATTTCTGTTTCAGTTGCTGAAACCTTTATACAACCGCGTTTTGTGACCTTTAGAGTGCGTTATGAGTTGTAATTATTATCTAAAAACAGGAGTTGTTTTTGAATAATTTAATGCGCCATTAATATGAAATACTTTTTATTATTGAACAAAATTCGGCCATCTGCTCATATAGGTTATAAAAGCATTACTAAGTCCTTCCTTTTTTAAGTAAGATTCAGTTACGGGTAACGGATGGGGTTCGAAATTTGGATTTTCTATAATGCGATTAGGATAATCATGATGTAAAATAGCCGATCTCCCAATAGTCACAAAATCTACTTTGTTTTTTAAAATGTCACGCACCTCTTTGCCAGAACTTATTTTCCCGGCGACAGTTAATTTTACCTCTTTAAAGTTTAAACCCGTAAAATGGTCTAACAGGGTTTTGTCTTGATAAGTTTTATCTTCAGGCATTTTAAAACAATCCCAGAGAGAAATGTCTAAAAAGTCTATAAGATTTGAATCTATTAAATTTTGTGCAAGTATTTTTATTTCATTCAGGTCCATTCCAAAGCGTTCCGGCGATAACCTCACTCCAATTATAAATGAAGTACCGCACATGTTTCTGATTCCTTCAACAATTTCAAAAATAATTCGGCTTCTGTTTTCTAAAGATCCCCCGTATTGGTCTTGACGTTTGTTAATTTCTTTACTTAAAAACTGACATAATAAATACCCGTGAGCCCCATGAATTTCTACACCGTTATACCCCGATGTTTTTGCTCTGACGGCGGCTTTAATGAAAGCATCAATAACGCCTTTGGTTTCCTCAAGAGTCAGTGCTCTGGAATCTGTTTCTTCATCAATAGAAGGGCAGACAGGTTGCTGGTCAATCAGTTCTTTTGGTGCCCGCATGCCCGCATGATGTAATTGAACAACCGCCAAAGCCCCATGTGATTTCAATTCTTTGGCTAAACGTTGGTGTCCTTCAATATGTACATCACTAAAAATACCTAATTGTCCTTGAAATCCTTTACCATTTTCTTGTACATGTGTAGCACAGGTCATGACCAGTCCAAAGCCGCCTTTGGCTCTCATAGTAAGCCAATTAAATTCCGCATCTGATAAGATGCCGTTTTCAAAACTTTGGGTATTAGTTAAAGGCGCGAGCATAAATCTATTTTTCATTGTTGCTCCACAACGAAATTTTATTGATTCAGAGGCCGTCTTCATAATATTATAATTGAAAAGCTTTTATGACTCTATCTACATAATCCAGTTTTTCCCAGGTAAATAACTCCACATCAAGAGTTATTGATTCACCATTTGGCTGCGTAAATGTTTTAGTAACGATTTCATTTTTACGACCTAAATGTCCGTAAGCAGCCGTTTCACTATAAATAGGAGCACGTAATTTTAAACGTTCTTCAATAGCTGCCGGACGCATATCAAACAGTTTAGAGACTTCTTTAGCAATTTCACCATCGGTCATATTAAAAGGACAAGTGCCATAAGTGTCTACAAAAATAGAGGTAGGTTCAACCACGCCAATCGCGTAAGAGACCTGCACCAAAATTTCATCAGCCACACCTGCAGCTACCAGATTTTTGGCTATATGACGGGCAGCATAAGCCGCACTTCTATCTACTTTACTGGGGTCTTTTCCGGAAAAGGCCCCACCACCATGTGCCCCTTTGCCACCATAGGTGTCTACAATAATTTTACGGCCTGTTAAACCAGTATCTCCATGTGGTCCACCAATAACAAACTTGCCGGTTGGATTAATGTGGTATGTGATATCATCACTAAACAACGCCTGAATATGTTCAGGTAAAGTTGCGACGACCCTTGGGATAAGAATATTAATAATATCTTTTCTGATTTTTGCCAACATAATCTCATCTTCATCAAAATCATCGTGCTGCGTTGATACCACAATCGCATCAATACGTTGTGGGATATTATCATCACTGTACTCAATGGTAACCTGGCTTTTTGAATCTGGGCGTAAATAAGTTATCTCTTTATTTTCTCTTCTTAAAGCGGCTAATTCAATGAGAATGCGGTGTGATAAATCCAATGCCAGCGGCATGTAATTTTCTGTTTCATTGGTAGCATATCCAAACATCATTCCTTGGTCGCCAGCGCCTTGTTGCTCTTTACTAGCTCTGTCTACTCCTCGGTTGATGTCTTCAGATTGTTCATGAATGGCAGAAAAAATACCACATGAATTACCATCAAACATATATTCACTTTTTGTATAGCCTATTTTGTTAATGGTATCTCTTGCTATTTTCTGAACGTCTAAATACGTTGTTGATTTAACTTCGCCGGCAAGCACTACTTGCCCAGTAGTCACTAAAGTTTCACAAGCTACTTTTGAATTAACATCAAAAGCTAAAAAATTATCAATTAATGCATCACTGATTTGATCTGCTACTTTGTCCGGATGTCCTTCAGATACACTTTCTGAAGTAAATAAATACGCCATTTATATTATTTTATGCGGAAGATTTGACGATAACGTCGAAGGGAGTTTACACTGCCTTTAGCATTTTTATTTATACTAAATTGTTTAGTATAAGAGGTTGCAATCAGTCAAATCTTTCCTCTATTATTTGTAGATGCAAAATTAATAAAATAAAAGGAATGAGAAATTTAATTTTACTTTTTTTAAGTATTAACAGATTGTTCGTTTTATTAAAAAATGACATGAATGTTGAGCGTATTTGTAAAATGGCAATATTTTAGTTCATTTTTTTAATATTGAACATCATAAAAAAAATGAATTAAAAACCTAAAAATCAAAGTTTTATGATCTATTGAAGTGTGATGAATTTAAACTTGAATACTAAAGAATTGAATTAATAAAAGTGTAATAATTTAATTTCGAACTTTATTTTAAGAAACATAAAAAGATAATGTTTATAATTATCTAAATAGAATATGAATAGATTAAATAAGTATAGTAAGACCGTTACTCAAGATCCAACACAACCTGCGGCGCAAGCCATGTTGCATGCCATTGGATTGACAGAAGAAGATTTTTATAAGCCAATGGTGGGTATTGCAAGTACTGGTTATGAAGGGAACCCTTGTAACATGCATTTGAATGATTTAGCTAAAGATGTAAAAAAAGGGACACAGAATGAAGATATAGTAGGACTTATTTTCAATACCATAGGAGTCAGTGATGGCATTTCTATGGGTACACCGGGCATGCGTTACTCATTGCCTTCTCGCGATATTATTGCTGATTCCATGGAAACGGTAGTGCAAGCTATGAGTTATGATGGGTTAGTTACAGTGGTGGGTTGTGATAAAAATATGCCGGGAGCACTAATGGCTATGATTCGGTTGAATAGACCATCCATTTTGGTGTATGGAGGCACCATTGATTCAGGCTGTCATGAAGGAAAGAAACTGGATGTCGTATCAGCTTTTGAAGCGTGGGGAAGTAAAGTGGCTGGAACCATGAGCGAAACAGAATTTAAAAGTATTGTTCAAAAAGCATGTCCAGGGGCTGGTGCTTGTGGCGGTATGTACACAGCCAACACCATGGCATCTGCTATAGAAGCTTTAGGAATGACTTTACCTTTTAATTCGTCTAATCCGGCAACAGGAGAAGAGAAAAAGTTAGAATCTGTAAAAGCAGGAGAAGCCATGCGTTTACTGCTTGAAAAGGATATTAAACCTTCAGATATAATAACGAGAAAATCTTTGGAAAACGCGATTCGTTTGGTAACTATTTTAGGAGGTTCAACCAATGCTGTATTGCATTTTCTAGCAATAGCAAGAGCCGCCCAAATAGATTTTACGCTTAAAGATTTTCAAAATATCAGTGATAACACCCCATTTTTGGCCGACTTAAAACCAAGCGGAAAATATTTAATGGAAGATGTACATGCTGTTGGTGGAATTCCAGCAGTTTTAAAATATTTATTGAAGAAAGGCTTATTACATGGCGATTGTTTAACGGTAACAGGAAAAACTTTAGCTGAAAACTTATTAGATGTTGCTGATTTGAAAGAAGGACAAGACGTAATCAAACCTGTAGAAAACCCAATAAAAATTTCCGGACATTTGCGTATGCTTTATGGCAATTTAGCTGAAGAAGGTAGTGTGGCTAAAATCACTGGGAAAGAAGGACTTCGATTTCAAGGAAAAGCAATTGTGTTTGATGGAGAGTACGCAGCAAATGATGGGATTAGAGATGGTAAGGTAAAAAAGGGAGATGTGGTGGTCATTCGTTATGAAGGGCCCAAGGGAGGTCCTGGAATGCCTGAAATGTTGAAGCCAACTGCCGCTATTATGGGTGCAGGTTTAGGAAAAGAGGTGGCTTTAATTACTGATGGACGATTCTCTGGAGGAACTCACGGATTTGTGGTTGGTCATATTACACCCGAAGCTCAAGAAGGAGGCACCATTGCTTTTGTTAAAGATGGTGACATTATTACCATTGATGCAGAAACAAATTCAATTATTCTTGAAGTTACAGAAGAAGAATTACAAAAAAGAAGACAAAATTGGACATCGCCAAAATTAAAATTTGATCGTGGTGTACTATACAAATATGCAAGAACAGTTTCATCAGCATCAAAAGGATGTGTAACGGATGAATTTTAATTATTGTAGTAGATTATGAAAGAAACACAAACGATAGAATTAATGGAAAAGTCAACAGCGGCTGCTATTAAGGTATCTGGTGCTGAAGCGGTAATAAAATGCCTTATTGAAGAAGGTGCTACTTTAGCTTTTGGATATCCTGGAGGCGCCATTATGCCTGTATATGATGAAATATATAAATATGAAAATCAGTTTCACCACGTTTTAACGCGTCATGAACAGGGTGCAATACATGCTGCTCAGGGATTCGCACGTGTTACGGGAAAGCCGGGTATTGTATTTGCTACTTCAGGTCCTGGTGCTACCAATTTAGTGACAGGAATAGCAGATGCTCAAATTGACTCAACTCCTTTGGTATGTATTACCGGTCAAGTAGCATCACACTTGTTAGGCTCTGACGCATTTCAGGAAACAGATATTATTGGAATATCAACACCAGTTACAAAATGGAATTTTCAAATTACCAAAGCTTCTGAAAT
>BS_KBA_SWE02_21mDRAFT_10000090_pt1 | contig 29011 bp, 31 predicted proteins | sample BalSeasSWE02_21m_FD_9196 | JGI IMG/M metagenome (IMG submission 9196)
CATTGGCCTGTGTAAAGCGTAGCCCAGTGGCATCATTCCACCTGCAGCAACCGAAGCCGAATTGTGCTTTGGCACTGGCACAATACCGCCATCACTAACACCCACACCAACACCACATCCAACAACCACGCAGATCACAAATACCCAAAGCCGCCGACTCATGATAACCCCCTTTCTCGAAATTTCCATTTCCATTTTGACAAAAGAGAAATTTCTTCCTATAAGTAAACCATGAAACCCACAAAACCAATCACGCTTAACTGACATCGGCTACAAAGCCTTGATTTCGACTGACAAAATTCTTGCCATTCTTCCCTGGAACAGCACGCCGATAAAGAACAAAACGAGCAACGACTTTGGCACCAAGCGACAACCTACGCGCCCTCTCGACTAAGCCAGGAGGAAAATACACAAGAATCCGATAAACAAACCCCCCACCAGAAACACCAGAAACGCGCCTATACGAAGAAGACACGACATTTTGTTCAATCGACGACAGAAACGCTTCCGCATTATAATGAAACTTCTCACTCTCTTGGTGAGAGAGTTCGCGAGCCCTCTGGGCTGGAAAATACGCAATTCAACCGTACCATGTTAAGAAAACAGTTGGACTTGGTCGTGGCCGAAATTGAAAATGGTGTTTTCGAATTTGCGAAAAGATTCCCCCACAGCAATAAAAAGGACTATTTCACCATGCTGGAGGGAAGAACCGTGCGAAAGGACCCGGCAGAAGTGCTTTTTGGGGACTATGCGGCAAAATGGTGGGAGGAAATGAAGCCGGGGATGAGCGTAAGCCAGATCAGGGACTATACCACGATCCTCAAGACCCCGGAGAGCAACCGGCGCTTGGAAATTCGACCGTCCATGCGGCAAATCCTGGAGGCCCAAAGAAGAGAGACTGCACCTTTTCAGAGCGAGTACGTCTTTTTGAACACAAAGGGCCTGCCGTGTGTTCAGGACAGCCTTCGGTGGCTCTGGGTGAAAGCCATGGGGAAAAGCGGGCTTCCCTTCCGGCGGATGTATGAAACCCGGCACACATTTGCGTCCTGGGCGCTTTCAAAGGGTGAAACCCCGGAATGGGTGGCCAGGACTCTCGGGCATGTGGACACCTCAATGGTATTCCGGACGTATAGCCGTTATATTCCCAATATGACGAGACGAGACGGCTCGGCCTTAGAGGGACTGTTCACGGAATCCATAAACAAAAAAAATGGCGATCCGGAAATAGACACAATTTGCGACACAATGCCTGAAATCCGGACCGCCAACAGCATTTAACTACTTGATTTTACTACATTTTTTAATGGTGCCGAAGGCGGGACTTGAACCCGCACGGGCGTGGCCCACTACCCCCTCAAGATAGCGTGTCTACCAGGTTCCACCACTTCGGCAATATTTTTTTTCAGACTACTTTTTCTCCTGGGTTTCAGCCGGGCCGGGCGCCTGTTGTTGCACAGGCGCCTGCTGGGTCTGTTCCACAGGCGGTGTAACCGGTGTAACGTCTTCCATCACAGAGGAGGGGCCCCCTCTTCCAATAAAAAAGGAAAGACTCAGGGATGTAAGCATAAAAACTACCGCAATTGCCGTAGTAACCTTGTGCAGCAGAGATGTAGCCCCGGTACTTCCGAAAACTGTCTGGCTGGATCCACCAAAAGCAGCACCCATGCCAGCCCCTTTTCCCTTTTGAAGAAGCACGATAAGAACCAGCGCGACGCAGATGCAGACATGGATGATAATTAATATGGGAACCATTCTATGGCCTCTTTAACGCAAAAATAACCTGTTTGAAAAATTAATTTTGAAAAATACATTACCTGAAAATATTTTGCAACTAAAAACTTTCAATACTACCCCTGAAAACGGATAATTCCTACAAAGGAATCCCCCTTCAGACTTGCGCCACCTACAAGCGCACCATCAATATCCGGTCGGGACATCAGATCGGAAACGTTATCGGGCTTCACACTTCCCCCGTACAGGATTCTGACCTGAGCCGCCGTTCCGGAATTAAATCCGTTTGCAATCCACTGCCGAATAAACTGGTGGACCTCCTGCGCCTGATCCGGGGTAGCGGTAAGACCTGTACCGATGGCCCACACAGGTTCGTATGCCAGGATTGTGGAAGAAGGCATCTTTTCATCCGCCTTGAAATTCTGCAGCGACAGATCCAGTTGTGTTTTGATCACCTCAAAGGTCTGTCCCGCTTCCTTCTGGCTAAGGGTCTCACCAACGCAAACAATGGGAATCAGCCCCAGAAAAGAAGCCGCTTTGACTTTAAGGTTTACCATTTCATCGGTTTCTTTGAACAGTTCACGCCTTTCCGAATGACCTAAAATCACATGGGTGCATGTGGCATCCTGCAGCATCCGCCCCGATATTTCTCCGGTATAGGCGCCATTCATTTCCCAGTGCATATTCTGGCCTGCCAGATAGATTCCGGCATTCCCTATGGCCTCTCGCACTCTCGCAAGGTGGGTAAACGGGGGCGCAACGAGGATTTCGACCCCTTCCACGTCACTCGTTTGGGAGGATATGGTTTCAATCAGTTTAACCGCTTCGTCAGGACGTAGATTCATTTTCCAATTGCCGGCAATCATAGGTGTTCTTTCAAACATTTCTTTCTTGCTCCGATCAAAAAAGATGGTCTTGCAATAAGTCTAAAAAACGGACGAATTAGAAGACTTCTCTTGAATTCATTTCAATTAGTTGCCGGCCATATACAGCGCCAGATCGATCATCCGGTTGGAGTAGCCGAATTCATTATCGTACCAGGATAATACTTTCACCATATCCCCTATAACCATGGTTGATGGGGCATCCAGCGTAGAAGATACTGCCGTCCCGTTAAAATCGATGGAAACAAGAGGCTCTTCGCTATAGGCTAAAATGCCTTTCAGATCTTTTTCAGCAGCACTTTTCATGGCGCCGTTAATCTCTTCTGCGGTAGCCGTTTTTGTCAATTGAACAACGAGATCAACCACCGAAACGTTGGGGGTTGGCACACGTATGGCCATCCCGTTCAGTTTACCTTTCAGCTTGGGAAGCACAAGGGCGACGGCTTTGGCCGCTCCTGTGGTTGTGGGAATCATGGAAAGTGCGGCCGCTCTTGCCCTTCGTAGATCCTTGTGGGGAAAATCCAGCAACCTCTGATCACCGGTATAAGAATGGGTGGTCGTCATAAGACCTTTTTCAATCCCGAAATTGTCCAGAAGCACTTTGCACACCGGGGCAAGGCAGTTGGTTGTGCAGGACGCGTTGGACACAATGTGGTGCTTGCCGGCATCGTACTCGTTCTGATTGACCCCCATGACTATGGTGATGTCGGGATCTTTTCCGGGAGCAGAAATAATAACCTTTCCGGCGCCGGCCTTTACATGCCCGGACGCCTTTTCCCTGTCCCGGAAGAGACCCGTGCATTCAAAGACCGTCTCGATTCCCAGACTTCCCCAGGGAAGATTCGCCGGATCTTTTTCCGTATGAATCTCAATCTCCCTGCCATTTACAATAATGGAATGATCCGTGCTGGTTACTTCAGCCCCAAGCTTCCCATGGACAGAATCATACTTCAACAGATGAGCCAGCGTTAAAGGATCGGTCAAATCATTAATGGCCACAAATTCAATATCCGGATTGCTGAGCCCTGCCCTGAAAACCATTCTGCCAATTCGTCCAAAACCGTTTATAGCCGTTTTTAGCGCCATTTCATGCCTCCTTGAGCCTTCATTAATAGTCTTATATATTTAAAGCCATTACAATCGCATCTTCCTTTCCATGGCTGTAATAACCGCGCCTACGTCCCACCTCCATGAATCCGGCCTTCTCATAAAGGCCCCTTGCGGCATTATTTGAGATGCGAACTTCAAGCCATACTTTCTCGGCCCTTTGAGACCTGCCTTCCTCAATCATCCGGGCCAGGAGAAAAAAACCAAGACCATCTCCGCGCATTTCAGGATGGACAGCCATTTTCATCAGATGAATTTCGCCGGCAAAAATCCAGAAACAGAGATAACCGGCCAAACGGCTGTCAGCCTTCATGGCCAGTAATCGCGAAACAGGTCTGTCCACCTCTTCAGTAAACGAGTGGGTATCCCATGGGGAAAGAAAAGAGGCATTTTCAATATACAGGATCTCATTCTGGAACAACTGGAAATTATTCACCGTAATATCAAAAATAGAAATCATTTCGATTTCAATAGTTTTCCTGCCAGAGTAATGCTTCTCTTGCCTGCCTGCTCGGCCTTCTGTCCCAATTCACTCAATGTTAAAGTATCCCTGTCCCTGGCAACGGCAATAACCATGGGCAGGTTCACCCCTGTCAAAACCTCCACTTTTTCTTCTTTAAGAAAAGAAAGACTCAGGTTTGATGGAGTTCCGCCAAACATATCGGTCAGGACAAGAACTCCCTGACCACTGTTCAGGGCGGTAATTTTTCGAGAGATCTCTTTTAGCATTTCCGAACTCTCGGTTGTCTGGGTAATGGATACATAATCAGAAGCCTCAAGCCGACCCAAAATTAATTCCGCGGCATTAAGGAATTCCTTCCCCAGATCACAGTGAGAAATAATCAGCAATCCAATCATCTTAATTATAAACCTTTTTGAAAATAAAATGAAAACCAGGCAGGGCCAACGAGAAGCTGGGCAGCTTTTGAATCCCCATCCCTACTGTTCAAAATCCTCATCGGAATGAATAATAATTCGATAGAGGTCCTCTTTTGTCCCCGCATTCATAAGTTCTTTCCTGAAGGCACTGCTTTTCAGTATCCTCGCAATTCGCGTAAGCACCTGTAAGTGGACCCCGGAAGAATTCTCAGGGGCCAGAAGGAGGAAAAAGAGGTAGGCGGGCTGGCCATCCATCGAGTCAAAGTCCAACCCTTTCACACTTCTTCCAAAAGACACAATCGGTCTTTTCACACCTGGAAGCTTTCCATGTGGGATGGCTACACCGTCACCGATCCCGGTACTTCCCAGTTGTTCTCTCTCGAGAAGGACTCTTACAAGGAGATTCTTGTCAATGTAGGGATCATTTTGTGAGATAGCTTCCGCTAATTCGTCCAGGACGCTTTTCTTATCTTTTGACTGAAGCTCACTAATGATATGATCTTTTTTTATTATTTCAGAAAGTTTCATCATCAAATTCCGATAGGCCTCTCCCATGGGCATTAAACGTTGCGCCTAAAAAAAAGCAATTAGCGGTTAGCTGAACCATTTCAGCTGGAAGGCTCAATAAGGCCGAGGTTTCCTCCGCTCTTTTTATAGATCACATTGATTTCCCGCGATTTGGCATTTCTAAAAACAAGGAATTCCTGTTTGAGGAGAGACAACTGCATGGCGGCCTCTTCCGGATCCATTGGTTTGGCAAACATCCTTTCCACTTCTATGACAGGCCCCTCTTCCGAAAACTCTTTGACTCCATTGAGATCTTCCACTTCGATGCGGTCTTCGTTCTTGGCGCCCTCCGTACGGTGATTCCTTATCTTGGACATGTGTTTCTTCACCTGCGTCTCCACCTTGTCTATGACTTGGTCTATGGCGGAGTACATGTCGCCGGTCTCTTCAACGGCTTTAATTCTGGTCCCATTCACACTCACTGTCACATCCGCGATATGCCTGAACTTCTCAACGCTCAGGACAATGTGGGCTTCCAGTGGAAAATCAAGGAATTTTTTCAGTTTATTGACCTTTTCTTCCGCGTAGATTTTCAAGCTTTCAATCGGTTCCGTGTGCCTAAATGTCACCATTATGTCCATAAGGCCTCCTCAAAAATATGGTTGAAGTGGTAATTTTCCCGAACCCGGCCATGGGTAAGCTCCGAAAACGCCTCGAAGACATCCCCCCGTTCACAAAAAGAAATCCTGCACGGGAATTCAAGCACCCGCCTTGGAAAAGGGGTTTTTCCGTTTCCGTGAAGGCTGAATCCCCATTGACTCTCGGTATTTGGCCACGGTGCGGCGGGCAACACTTATGTTAAGACCTCTCATGATTTCTTCAATCTTTTTGTCGCTCAATGGCGTTCTCTTGTTTTCCCCCTTAATGATTTTCCTGATCTGCTCCTTTACGGATTCAGAGGCTACGGAATCTCCATCCATCGTGTTAATGGAACTGTTAAAAAAGAACTTCAACTCATAAAGGCCCTGCGGGGTGTAAACGTATTTATTTGTAGTTACTCTGCTTACAGTGGACTCATGCATTTCTATATCTTCAGCTACGTCGCGCAGGACAAGGGGTTTAAGATGGGAAATCCCTTTATCTAAGAAATCTTTTTGAAACTTTACAATACTCTCCGTGACTTTGAATATGGTCCTCTGACGTTGGTGGATACTTTTAATCAACCAGGCGGCTGCTCTCATTTTCTCCTGAATATAGGTTTTTGTATTTTCCGGAACAGGGGTCTCATTTTGTAGAATACTCTTGTAATAGCTGTTGACTCTCAGCTTGGGCAACCCATCCTCATTCTGAACAATTTCATATTTTTCTCCGACTTTAAATACGTATATATCAGGGGTGATATAGATGGTTTCCTCATCAGAATAAATTCGACCCGGCCTGGGATCAAGCCCTTGAATAACGGTAACGGCCGCAACAATGTCCTGGACGGATACGAAAAGTGCCGAGGCGATCTCCCCATACTTCTTTTCCTCGACATTCTTAAGGTGCTCCTCGATAATTTTTTCAATGATTGTTCCGCCGAAACCGTGAAACCCGGCCTGAATCAGCAGGGACTCTCTTGCATCTCGGGCAGCGACTCCAACAGGATCAAAATTTTGAATCACGCGTAAGGTATCGGCGGCCTCTTCCAGAGGAGATCCCACATCTTCTGCAAGTTCTTCAAGAGGAATTTGAAGATACCCCGCCTCATTCAGATTTCCAATAATATAGATGCCTATTTCCTTTTCCCTGTCATTGAGATCGCTCATGTTGAGCTGCCATATAAGGTGTGCTGCCAGGTTCGTTTTGGTGGCGGTCATGTTTTCAAAAGAAGGCGTTTCTCTTTCTTCATAATGCGACGATGCCCAGCCGGTGTTGTATTCCGACAGGTAATTGTCCCAGTCTATGTCGTCCCTGGCCCGCTCCTCCACAGTGACTTCCGGAAGATCCGAAGAGTCCCGCAGTTCCTCATCTTTTGTGTCCTCACTTTTACCCTCCTGGTCGATTTCGCCGGTCGTCACGTCCTCCAATGTGCAATTTTCTTGAATCTCCTGAGAAATTGTCTCAAGGAGTTCAATCCTCGAAAGCTGCAGCAACTTGATTGCCTGCTGCAATTGAGGAGTCATAATGAGCTGCTGTGCAAGCCCTAAAGATTGTCTCAGTTCTAATGCCATAAATAACCGTGCCGGGAAAATTTTTCTGCGACTCTTTCCCACACGGAAATGTCACATGTCAAAGTTTTCTCCAAGATAAACGCTCCTTGCCACTTCGTTGCTGATGATTTTGTCGGGAGGTCCCTCCACAATAATTTCACCCTGACTGATGATGTAGGCCTTGTCACACACGCTCAGCGTTTCCCGGACATTATGGTCTGTAATAATCACACCCAGACCCCGGTCTCTTAATTGCCGGATAATCTGCTGAATATCATTGATCGCCAACGGGTCTATCCCGGCAAAAGGCTCATCCAGCAGCATGAACCTCGGCCCCGTGATCAATGCCCTCGAAATCTCCAGCCTTCGCCTTTCCCCTCCGGAAAGGGACATGGCCTTCTGCCTTGCCAGATGGGAAATTCCCAGTTCCGTCAACCCGTTTTCAAGCCGCGATTTTCTCTCACTCGGAGGGATATTCAGTATCTCTAAAATAGCAAGCAGATTCTGCCGAACCGTCAGCTTCCTGAATATGGAGGGTTCCTGGGCCAGATAGCTGATTCCTTTCCTTGCCCTCATATGCATAGGGTCAGCTGTAATGTCCTCTCCATCCAGAAACACTCGACCCTCGTCCGGATGTGTAAGCCCTACCATCATGTAAAAAGTCGTGGTTTTGCCTGCGCCATTTGGACCCAGAAGGCCGACAATTTCCCGTCTATGGACAACGATGTCTACCTGACTGACAACCTTTTTCCCACCGTAGATCTTTACCAGTCCTTCAGCCTGCAAAAGATCTGTAGAAGACATTACTGGTCCGTCCCCTTATTCTGCCCCGGAAAAATCACTGCCTTTGCTCGATTGTCTCCGGATCCCTCCACAACGCTTCTGTCTTCCTTGATAAAAAGCGTAATGCGATTTCCCTCCACATAATTGTTTTCCTGTTTTACAACCGGATTCCCGGTCAAAACAAGTTGCTCTAATACCTGATGATATACGGCTTTGTCCGCGGAAGCGGTTCCCCCCAACGAACGGACAATCTCCACTTTTCCCGTAGCAACAATCCTGTCGATCTCGGTGGACGTTTCTTTGGACCCTTTCTTCGATGGTGCATCTATATAATAAACGACCATTTTTTCACAGTCCATTACAAAGTCGTCATTTTTGGCGCTTACCTTTCCGGTAAAGGTCACCATTTTCTTTTTATTGTCCATTTCCAGGGTATCTGATTGAATAACGATCTTTCCCTGGCCCTTAAGACCGACTTTCCCTTCAAGTTCTCCGGAAAGCACGGGACCCGCATGAACACAAACAATCAGAAAGGATACTGTAAGCAAAAAGAAGGTACGGCCTGAGCAAAACATGTTATTCTTGACTCCCCTGGCTGATGGTCGTTGTGACATTGGATAACACTTCTATTCTTTCCTCTTTCAGATCGGCAAAAAGGCCTTTCCCGTCGACCACAAAAAAAGGGCCGGATATTTTCACAGGCTTATCCGTGCTGAGATTCCCCGCCTTTTCATTGATGAGCAGATATTCGGTAAGGATTCTGTAGCCGTCGCTGGAAAATCCGTCGATACTTCCAAAAAGTTCTATTTCCCCTGAGTCCTTGGAATAGTGTCCCTTTTTGCCATTGAGCGTAAACCAGGGTCTATCCTCAGGTTCCACCTTCAGTTTGAAATCAACAAATTCCACATTTTTCCTGTCTCCCGAAAACCGGACTTCCCTGGCATCAACAACCCACTTGATCTTTTTATCGGGATTGTCCTGCGTATAATGCACGTCCTCTAATTTGAGCCCTTCCCCCGAGATGAGATTTTTTAATAATGCGGGCGCCTTTAACAGGTCCTTGCCGGATTTGAAGAAATAGAACGTTGCCAGAAGTATCAGCGCACATAGCCCTACAAGAGGCCAGTGTCTTTTCATGAAACTTTTCATAAGTTATTTCTACTATATCAACCATGAATTTGTTCTGTAAAGTCGTTTTTAGCCCATTTTCCTTGACCTTTGAGAATCCATTCACATAATTCCCTGACAGCCCCTTGACCGCCTTTTTTGGTCGTAATCACGTCAGCTCTCTCTCTGACTTCCTGGACAGCGTCTGCAACAGCAACCGTCAGTCCCACCTCGCCAAACATGGTCAGATCGGGGAGATCATCTCCAATACAGCACACTTCCTCCCTTACAAGACCTCTTTTTTCGAGCATTTGCCTGCACACGTCCCTTTTGTTGCCTACACCCTGATAAACATCGGTGATTCCCAGTTCTCTCCCCCGATGCGCCACCGCAGACGATCTGCGACCTGTTATAATGGCAGTCTCGACACCTCCTGCCATCAGCATCTTCAGGCCAAGTCCGTCCCTGACGCTGAACGACTTGATTTCCTCCCCCTTATGGTTAAGGAATATTTGTCCGTCCGTCAGCACGCCATCCACATCAAGGATGAGGAGTCTAATCCTGGCGAATCTTTCATCCATACCCGTTTCCCATTAGAACCTGATCAGTCGATGCATTTCCCTGAGAACGCTCAGCAAGGGTTCGACTTCCCCAAGCGGCAAAGAATTGGGTCCATCACAAAGGGCGTGATCGGGATCAGGATGAATCTCCAGAAAGACCCCATCAGCGCCTGCCGCCACGGCCGCCCTGGAAAGATGGCTTACAAATTCTCTCTGGCCTCCGGAGCTTGTTCCGGCCCCTCCCGGCAACTGCACACTGTGTGTACCGTCAAAGACCACGGGAAAACCGAATCGTTTCAGTATAACCATAGATCTCATGTCCACAACGAGATTATTATAGCCGAAAGAACTGCCCCTTTCCGTAATCAGTATGCTGCTGTTTCCGGTGGAGGTCACCTTGCCGATAACAGGGCCCACTTCCCCGGGCGAGATAAACTGTCCTTTCTTGATATTGATGGGGACTCCACATTTTGCAGCCGCGACAATCAGATCGGTCTGCCTGCACAGAAATGCGGGGATCTGAATGACATCGAGCACTTCTGCCGCCTGTTCAATTTCATGAATACCGTGGATATCTGAAAGTACCGGGAGTCCTGTCCGTTCTTTCACCTTGCGGATTATTGCAAGCCCTTTTTCAATCCCAGGGCCCCTGAAAGATTCCATGGATGTCCGGTTTGCTTTGTCGTAAGAGGTCTTGAAAATGGCGGGAATCGCTAATTTGTCGCTTAATTCTTTTACGAAACGGGCCACTTCAAGTGTGGTTGCTTCATCTTCGATAACGCACGGACCTGCGATAAAGAAAAAAGTTCTGTCCGCTTCAATGGTAAGCTGCCCGATGTTTATTTTTTTAGCCATTCCAAATCCATAAGCTCATAGCTTATAAAGCTCTTCTCCTTCAGTATGCCGCATTTCAACAGGAAGCGCGGAGGTGATCTTCCTGTTTACGAAGTGAACAGAAGAGTATCGCACCGGGGATGGAAAGTCAAGGAATGTGAATTTTCCCCGTAAAGCGGTTTGTGTTAAAATTTACTTGTTTAAAGTGGAGATAAGTCATAGAATGGAAAGAATTTAATTTATTTTCCGGAGAGGAACTGAAAATGGCCAAGAAAATAATCACAAAAACTGTTGAAGAGATTAACAGGAAAATCAAACAGGGCAAAGCCGTTGTCATTACAGCAGCCGAGATGGTGGATACGGTTAAAGAATTAGGACCTCAAAAGGCGGCAGCGGAAATCGATGTGGTTACTACGGGGACGTTTTCACCCATGTGCTCTTCAGGAGCATTTATCAACTTCGGACACACAAAACCCGCAATCAAAGCCGCTCGCGTCTGGCTGAATGGGGTTCCTTCCTATGCGGGCCTGGCCGCTGTGGACACATACATCGGGGCGACGGAACCTACCGAGGATGATCCGTTGAACAGGGTTCATCCCGGCCAGTTCAAATATGGTGGAGGACACGTGATCCATGACCTGGTGGAGGGAAAAAAGGTGGAATTGAGGGCCACCGCTTACGGAACAGACTGTTACCCCAAACGGCAGGTAAAGAAAAAAATCACACTGCAGGATATCCCTTATGCGGTACTTCTGAATCCAAGGAATGCCTACCAAAACTATAACTGTGCCGTGAATCTGTCCCAGAAGACCATATACACCTATATGGGCGTGATGAAACCAAACGCGGGGAATGCGAACTATGCCACGGCCGGTCAGTTAAGTCCCCTTTTTAATGATCCATTCTACAGAACCATGGGACTGGGAACCCGGATCTTCATCGGGGGCGCCAAAGGGCACATCATCGGCCCCGGCACGCAGCACAACCCCAATGCAAAAAGAGACAAAAACGGCATCCCGCTGACTCCCGCCGGGACCCTCATGGTCATGGGAAATATGAAGGAAATGGATCCCCGGTGGGTAGTGGGCGTCAGCATGCTGGGTTACGGTTGTTCCCTCGCTGTGGGGATTGGAATCCCAATTCCGATCCTCAACGCCGAAATCGCCGGATTTACGGGAATCTCCGACGAGGACATATACACTCAGATCATTGATTACGGTATAGACTACCCAAAAGGAGCCGGCAAAAGTCTCGGTAAAGTAAGCTATGCTGAACTGAAGAGCGGAACGATCGATTTCAGGGGTGAAAAGGTTCCCACCGTGCCCATCTCTTCCTACGTTCGAGCTCTCGAAATCGCGAATATCTTGAAGGGGTGGATAGAAAATGGCGAGTTTCTGCTTTCACAGCCTCAGGATATGATTCCCGGCCCTGTTCAGGGGTAGGGAAAGGACAGGCTCTCCTCAACAAAGGGAGGAGAACCTTGAAGAACGAGGCATTCACTGATCGGGCGTATTCTATTCAAATTCCACGGCAATGGATTATGGGTCCAGCGAACCCATTCCGCCATAAGGTCTTTTTTGCTGTCGCATCTGATTTCTATCGAGCCCCCGGTCCTTATTTGCTGGTACAACCAAGACCTGGCTTAAACCTGTATTTTCAGCAATGTACCAGAAAATAAGGACCTCCGCCACGTGTGGAGGTGCTTTATCCAAGATGTGACAGCAAAAAAGACCTTATGACTCCATTCCTGCCTGGTTTTTTGAAGAGGATACGATCAGGCTTCCAGTTTTCCCAACAATTCGGCAGACACTGCTTTCACACCGGGCCTTCCATCCAGGTCAATGATTTTCGGGACACCGTTGGTTTCGGCGGAAATCTTCTTGAAATAAATGACTCCAGCCATCGTGCCGGTCTTCTCATCGTAATAGATGTTGTGGCGCTGGTCGATAGCGGCTGCATCCTGGTCATCGGACCTGGTCTTCAGATCACCGCCACATACCCTGCACTTGTCTCCATTGGGTTTGATGGCATCAATGAAGATATTGTTGGGGTGATTGTTGTCGTTGACGCACAGCCTTCTACCCATAATACGGTCTTTGGCAATCTGCCTGTCCAGCCCCATTTCGATCACGATATCCAAGGTAATGCCTTCCTTCTTCAGGGCTTTGTCCAGTTCTTCCGCCTGGGTCAGGTTTCGCGGAAAACCATCCAGAAGCCATCCTTCTGCGCAATCGTTGGCTTTCAGACGGTCCAGTATCATGGGAATGGTAATTTTGTCAGGGACCAGCTCTCCCCGGTCTATGTACCCTTTCGCTTCTTTGCCAAGGGCTGTTCCCCGTGAAATATTGTCCCTGAAAATTACGCCTGTTTCAATATGAGGGATTCCGAATTTATCTTTTACAATAGCGCCCTGCGTACCTTTACCGCTGCCATTTGGCCCAAAAAACAGTATCTTCATGTCCGCTCTCCTTAAAAGTGAAGTTTTTATGAAAATATCAAATATTCAAAATGGGGGGCCTTGTCAAGTTTTCTCTTTCTTATCCTGCACGATCAGTTCTTGTAGATCCGTTATGAAGGCATCATGACGCCATTTCGGGACCACGAAAACCCATGGACTCAAGCGTTCATTCTCCTGTGCCGCCCTGACGACCATATCAGGCTGGTTTTCTGGTATCTCTGTTTTGTTGGCGCCGACCTCTTTCCCTTTTTCATCCTTTTTTAATCCGGGTTTTTCCCAGCCTACATCAATTCTTAAGATGCAGGGACCCGTTTCCGAACAGTCCGGATCGGGATATACATGGTAAACCAACCCATCAAAAAGGGTGAAATTGATGCGACCAGGTTTCTTTCCTGGAAGTTGCGCACCCGGCCCCTTAGAGGCCGTATCAACTTCGGATGGCCGCGCGCTCTTCTTGCCAGAGGTTCGAAGTTGAACGTCCTCTATCTGAAATGATGAAAGGGCGCCGGACAGACGATTCCGTAAAGCGGTGTCCACATTCACTCCTGAAGATGGAAAAGTGAGCATATACTCCTCACCCTTTCCGTCCCGTTCAAAAACATATTTGAGTCCTTCGCCATCAGGGCCCTCACAGGAAATTTTCGCGATATCCTCTCCATTTATTTGTACCGGATTCTTGGCCAGCCAGGAGGAATGCCCCGTTTGAAAGGATGTAAAGATTTTATCCACGAGAAAGATGTTTTGACTCCCATCCAACATGACATACTGGCCATCCGAGACTTCGCCCTTTCCTCCTCGTTTTCTGGTTTCTCCAATGAGAATTCCTGCTATTAAATTCCCTTTTTCATTCTTCAAATCTATAAGGGTTCCGCGCCTTGCTTCGGCAGCGGTGGGGTTCATCGGAGAGAGAAGAGCAAGGCGATTTTGAATCTCTCCGGTAGATTCGAAGGAACGACCGATCTTCGCTTCCTTTACCGTATCAACAAGCTCCCTTATCCTGGAAAAATCGGCAGGATACCGGTAACGTGTCTGGACAACCCAGCCTGTACTCCCCTTTACAAGCTCAATGCTCTCCGCCGGATTCCGGATGTGGATGGCAGCAATATCTCCTGCGGAAATCCCCGCAATCATAGGGGTTCCCATTTTTAGAGAAGCCTTCGGACGCGCCTTTTGATAAACAATCAGTGCGCCCGCCGCAAGAACAACAACCAGAATGGCCGACAGGATACCAAAGGTTTTCGCTTTCATCTCTTCTTTAACTTCCTGTGTTTATACATGGCAAAACCTATCCCGATCAAGGAAACCAGAAAGGGCATCAGTAAGATATTGACCCATTTGATCCTGGTTCCCAGATCTTCGATTTCAGAACGAAGGTTTTTTCTCACCTCTTTCAGCTCACGATTGATCTTCTGCTTTTCATCCCTGAACCTGGTGATTTCCGCTTCCTGTTCGGGGCTCACAACAAGTTTCTGGGATGCGCTCTTCTCTTTGTCAAGCTCTCTGAGCTTCTGGTTGGTTTCTTCGATACGCGCCACCAGCTCATTTTCCTTGCTCAACCATTTTTCCTGCGCCTGCTTTCGAAGTTTGAGTACAGCGGTAAAAGGCCGCTCAAATTTCCCCCTGGAGCGCAGTTGGATCAGATCGTCGCTCCCTGTGAGTATTTCAGAAACATTGGCCACAAAATTCAGATTGTCATTGAACATCTCGGAAATGGCAAAGCCTAAGAGATTTCTCTGCTGCATATAAAAATGATTCGCTAACATATCCGCATCAGAAACAATAATAATCGTTGCTTCTTTCGCTCCTTCTTCCGCATGAGGTCTTTTTGTTTTGCTTTTTCCATCGGAAACCGGGGAATTCTCCTCCTTGAACCCTCCCGGAAAAGCGGTTTTAAACTTTCCGCGAATTCGAACCGCTATATTGAACCTTTTTCCAGCGGGAACGAAATCCTTTTTGATGGCTTCAACCCCCATGTAGGCTTTGAAAGCCTGGATGACAGCAGCATTCTCGCTGGATACTACCAGTGGTTCAAACTGGAATCCAGCGCCCTCCACCTGGCTTATCGCCCCGGCGATGGGGAAAAGCATACTCTCCAGACCGGAAGTGACAATATCCTCCTGATTGAAGGAGAAACCCCTTGCGGAAATCATGAGAGGATTTTCCTCCGGTGTGTTGCTTCTTGTCATTACCCGGGTGGGTTGATCAAAATCCGCAATGGCCATTTTCGGATCCATGGAAACGCCCCATGAAGCAAAAAGTCGGGGTAGGGAGGCTCCGGCGGATCCCATGTATTGCTGCGGTCCCTGGCTTCTGTCGGAGACGCACAATGGATCTGCGAAAACAAGGACGTTTCCGCCGGAAAGGACATGCTGATCCACTGCATACCGGAGACCCTCGGAAACCGTTTTCGGGTAGATAATCATGAGGACGTCCACATCCGGGTCTATTTCGGTTGCCGAAGCTTCAATATCCCTCACGTCGTAGGCTTTCTTCAATTCCTCTATGAAAAACCAGGGGCCTTCCGGTTTTTGGCCGGGAAGAGACTGTCTTTCCGCAGCCCCGAAAACCGGCAGATCACTGATAACGCCCACCACTTTTCTTCGGACGGACTGCAGATCCTGAATAATCCTGGTAACATTATATTCCAGCGATTTCTCCTGGCTTGGGTCCAGCCATTCAATGACCTCCTCATGATCTGCCGAAACCAGGACAAGCCCACAATAAATCTTTTCACCCCCGGGCGGCTGAATCGGTTCTATACCATACCTCTCGGCCCATTCCTCTTCATCGGAATCCGGTCTGGGATCATAAAACTCAACCTGGACCTTGTTTTTGCCGGCATGCTCATATTCGGAAAGAAAATCTCTGATCCTTTTCGCGTAAAGCTCAATACCGGCTGGAATGTTCGGGTTGCTCCGGGAAAAAAAGAATTTGATAACCACCGGGTTTTTTATGGAGGCCAGAATGTTTTTGGTCCCTTGAGAAAGAGAATAGACGCGATCCTCGGTGGCGTCCCACCTGATGTTCGCATAAGAGACAAGGATATTCACAAGGATGAGAATGATCAATAAAATGACCAGTCCGGTAACGGACAGGAATGTTTTTTGACGACTGGAACTTCGGTTTTCCCCCATGGTCAGATCTCCTTCAGGATGCCCTGCGATTCTGCAGAATGACGCCGTTTGCAAAGAGCATGAAAAAAATGACCGACAGATAGTAGCAAAGATCTCTCAGATCGATCACTCCCCGTTCAATAGATTCGAAATGGGACATGAAACTGAAACCGGAAACAATATTGACCAGCCAGATCGGCGCCCACCCTGAAAAGAAATCCGTCACCGGGGGCCAGCCGGCCAGAACGAGAAAGAGGCAGATGACAACGGACAGAATAAAGCTGATCACCTGGTTCCGGGTCAGCGACGACGTCATGCATCCCACGCTCAGGTAGGCGCCGGCAAGAAGAAAACTGCCTAAATAGGCCGAGAAGACGGCGCCCGCATCGGGATCGCCCAGATAGACCACGGTCAGGAACATGGGGAAGGTGAGCAGGAGCGCCACCCCGATAAACAACCAGGCGGCAAGAAATTTTCCCAGAATGAGCTGCGTAAGAGATACGGGAAGAGTCAGGATAAGTTCAATGGTGCCCGTACGTCGTTCTTCTGCCCACAGCCGCATTCCCACAGCCGGAACGAGAAAGAGGAAAATCCACGGATGCCAGTCAAAAAAACCTCGCAGGTCCGCCTGGCCCGCTTCATAAAACTGGCTGATCATGAACGTGAAAAACCCGCTCAAAAGCAGAAAGATGACAATAAACACATAGGCGACGGGAGACCCGAAATAGGCGGCGAATTCTCTCTTTAAAATGCCCATGGTGTTCTGGTGAAAATCGCTCATAGGATTTCCCTCTCAGGCGATTGGGCTGTTGTAACCATTCGGAACACCTCATCAAGACGACCTTGCTCCACATAAAAGGTCTCAATGGAATATCCTCTTTCAGACAGGGCGATAAAAGCGGCATCCGGCCTGAAAGCAAAAAAATCTTCGGGAAAGATGCGAATGGTCACATCTGTGGGGCTTTCTTCCACCATATCCACGCGCAAAATGCCGGGAAGCGTCTTGGTATCGGTGATAAGGTCCTTCTCCGAATCCTTTTTAGCGGTAAAGCAGATGGCGCCGTGAACAGGGGATCTTGCCTTGAGACCCATGGGTGTATCATCAGCCACAATTTTGCCCCCGGCAATAATAATCGCCCTGCTGCAGACCTCCTCTACTTCTTCCAGAATATGGGTGGAAAGGATGATCGCCTTATCCCTGGCCATCTCCCTGATCATGGTCCTGACTTCATGTTTCTGGTTGGGGTCGAGCCCATCGGTCGGTTCATCCATGATGAGATACTCGGGATCATGAACGATACTCTGGGCAAAGCATACCCGCTGTTTAAATCCCTTTGAAAGGGTCTGAATAGTCTGAAAACGCACCTCTTTCAGGAAACACTTATCGAGGATTTCCTCAATCCGGTGTTTTTTTATCCGGCCTGACAGACCCCTTATACCGGCTACAAAATCAAGGAATCCCACAACGGTCATATCGGGATAGGCTGGAGCGTTTTCAGGCAGATAACCGATTTTCCTTCTCGCTGCAAGGGAATCCTGAATAATGTCGTTCCCCCCGATGGTTGCCGTACCGGATGTGGGAGGGAAAAAACCGGTGATCATTCGCATGGTTGTTGATTTGCCGGCCCCGTTAGGTCCAAGAAAACCGAGGACGTCCCCCTTTTTCACGGAAAAGGATACATCGTCTACCGCAAGATTTTCACCGAAAGTCTTGGTAAGGCCTTTTGCTTCAATCATGGGTTTACACCATTGCAGTTCTTGCTAAAGGTTTTAGTCTGCTCAATCCCTTTGAACAGAAAAAATATTAATCCGGAATGACTTGCAGTCAAGATAAAAAAAGATTTTTTTTCCAGAAAAGAAAGACAAACGGAATACCCGGCCAAAGCCGCAACCAAAGGCATGAAAATCTTCACACTTCACACTTGATGGTCTCGTAAAAAGTCCCCAAGGCCGTCACTCCCGCGAACGCGGGAGTCCATAAGCGCCTGATGCTCCTGGATTCCCGCGTTCGCGGGAATGACGAAAACGAATAATTTTTGACTTTTTACGGGACCACCAGCCCTCACTCGTCATTCATCATTCTAATCACCCTCCAGTTTGCGGAGGTTTTCCCTGGCAAATTCAATGTCCTGATCCAATTCCAGGGCAAAAGTATAATACCGAATCGCCATCTCCCTGTTGCCCATATCTCTGTAGTTGGAGGCGATGTTGGCATAGTCAATGGCGGATGAAGGATTCAGTTTCAAGACCTCTTGAAAACATTCGATCGCTTTTTCATGCTCCCCCAATTTATAAAAACAGAAGCCCAGGAGGTTGTAAACGTCCGTCCTTTCATCGTCGTGCTGCTCCGCCTTTCGCAACACTTCTATGGCCTTCCTGTACTGTTCAAGCTCCTTGAAACAGACCCCCATGTAAGAGTAAATGCTGGGGATATCCTCTTCTTTGGGTTCAAGCCTGAGAGCCTCGCCTAACTCGTCAAGGGCCTTTCCATGTTCCCGGACAGCAAGATAAACCAATCCTTTATAAAATTTTATGTAATACTTGTCAGGCAGCAACCGGTCCATTTTCTCCAATTGGGCAAGCGCCCATAGGGGATTTTCATTTGTTGAAATAAGCTTGGCCGAGAACATTCCAACGCTCGTTCCTACCGCGCGCTCTCTGAAATAAGCCCCCGGGATTATTGTGTAAAATGCCGGTATTTGAAGTTTCGGATGCATCACGTCGATGAGCAGGACATCCAGGTGGTTTCTTTTCAGCGCCGAAACACAGTTTTCCACCTCCACCCGGATATTGTCGTGAGAGAGATGCGGCAACGACATGATATCGACTGTGGATGCAGGCTGCATGACAAAATCGGCTTCAGACAGCTCCCTGAACTTCGGCAGTCCGCTTGCCACATAATTGGCTCCCGAATTAAAATCCCCCGCTAACTGTGCGACCTCTGTAAGGGCTCTGCTCAATGCCTTCTGGGGATCGGGGGTGGTCCCCGCAGTCCAGACTATTTCGCTTTTTCCCGGAAGGGTCGATGGATCATATCCCAGAACACCCACAGAGGGAATTCCCGTGTTCAATGAAAAATCCGAAATAAACAGTTTCACCCCCGCTTTTCGGTATTTCCCCAACATCGCAAGGACAAGGGGATCGGTTACGGAATCCGGATTGATCGCGGGCGTCTTCATTTTCCCCCTGCTCACAATGGAAGAGACATGTCTTTCAACCAGTTCGCAGATTCCCTGACTGATCGCCTCTTCCACACAGTTGCCGGCGGAAGGGCCGTTGAACTCGTTGATGGCAAAGAACCAGTCAAAGGGGATAAGAACCTCTTTTTCCTTCGTCAGGTTATACCCCCTGGTCCATTTGAGCGGGAGTTCGGAAAAAATCCGGAGGCTCCGTTCCAGTTCGTCGGAACTGTCGTGGACGGATTTTGCGATAGCCTCAAACGGAATGGCTTCCTCCTTGAGATTTGCCTGTTTTTCCACAAAGAAATTTCCGGGTGTTTTGGAAAAACTGAAAAAACTGAATCTTTCCGCAAGTTCCATGACAGCGCTGGCTTCGGCCTGTGCAGGGGTTCCGCCTTTTCCCATCTGTTTCTTTGTGCCGATCATCTGCTCCGCATCACGCCCGCAAACGCTGAAATAAACCGGGATATCAAGACGGCCGTTATCGATTCTCACGGTTTTTTCCAGGATATCCGTATCCACTTTCCGCAGCCTTTCTTTGAAACGCTCAACCGTTTCTTCCGGCGTAACAATTTTGTCCTGATCCAGCGTATATCCCTTGAATGCATCCTTTAAAACGATTCTTTTGCTCAAGAGTAGGCTCCTTAGGTTTTGCTTGACTGTCTGACGGGTCTCTGCAAATATGTCCATTTGTGCGAACAGGGTACTGGTTTTCCATTTTTCATCCGGAAGGACGCAGAATCCCTGACGTGGTAATCCTATATCAAAAAACTATAGAATGAATCAATGAACTTTTTTTCATCCTTATACAATAAAATCCCCATGTGAGAGCGGTGTCTCGCCGCGATGATCGAGGTTGCAAGCCTCTCACACAGGAAAAGAACTTGCTTTTTACCCCATTCGTGTGATTCGTGGTTGAAAACGCGTTTGCATGGCGAATAATATGGATTCAAATAATAACGGCTGAGCCACTCAACAAGGGCTGAAGTAAAAGGGAAAAAATGTGAAATCGGAAGATGTTTACAAGAAACATATTTACTGGCTGAAAGCAAGCCAGGAGGCCCGGCTCAGAGAAGAGCTTTTGCCGCAGAACATAAAGCTGAAAAAAGCAAAAGGAATTGTATGCGCCCCGCTGGACCGGATCAATAAAATTGCCAGTGTCTCCCCGATAGTATGGAACTCAACCTGCGCCAGGCAGGGAAGCTGGTACAGGCAGTCGGAAAGAAACGGGCAGTTCCTGATCGTCAGTTCGTTCGAGCTGAAGGGGCATGAAAAGGACAGATCCGCCATTATCACTGAGACGACCTTTGACCCCCCCAAACTGGCTACAAAAGAAGATACGGAAGAACTTTTTCAAGATGAGAAACTCAGGGAGAGGATGCCGGAAGCATGGAAAAAAGTACAGGAAATGGAAAAACGAATCTACCTGAGATGGGCACGAAGGCTGGGAGCAGAGCCCTCCGACTATGAGGCACTCTATCATTCCCATACAGCCAACCATGCAAACTTTATTCATCCCCGTTTTTTCATAGAGGACAGCCACGGCCTGATCCCCTACTCCATTAACCGTACCGCGTGGCTCTGTTCGTGCTGCGTGGAACTGTTTCAGGTGCTGGGCGGCGAATACCATAAAAAACTGGTGGCGCCCTGCCCCGGAGCAACGATCTTTGCCCGTTTAAAACCGGACAAATATCTCCTTGTGGAGAACACCGAAGAGGTCAAACAGCCTTGATCATCGTTCCTACCACATGTAGGGAACGAACGGGAGGCCAACCATTCGTGTAATTCGTGGTCAAAAAGTGTTATGATGATAAAGTGATGGAAAGGAGAAGCAGCAACCATGCATTTCAAACGAAATATCCTGTGCATCGGGGCCGGGTACGTGGGTGGCCCTACCATGGCGATGATTGCCCACAAATGTCCTCAGTACAAGGTCACCGTGGTCGACATCAACCCGGATCGCATTGCCGGGTGGAACTCCGACGATCTCCCCATTTATGAGCCTGGACTCACTGAAATTGTGCAAAGCGCCAGAGGCCGGAACCTCTTTTTCTCCACTGACATCGAAGCAGGCATCCGGGAATCTGAAATTATTTTCGTGAGCGTGAATACGCCTACCAAGACATTTGGAGCCGGGGCGGGTATGGCCTCGGACCTCCAGTATTGGGAGAAGACCGCCCGGCAGATCCGGCATAACGCCTGTTCGGACAAAATTATCATTGAAAAAAGCACGCTTCCGGTGAAAACCGCCCAGGCCATGAAAAGAATTTTGACCTGTAAAGGCAATGATATCCAGTTTCATGTCCTTTCCAATCCGGAATTCTTAGCGGAAGGCACCGCCATCCGGGACCTGGAAGATCCTGACCGGGTACTCATCGGATCCAATGAGACGCCGGGTGGGATAAAGGCACGGGAAACCCTGGTGGAAATCTACGCCAACTGGGTCCCTGAAGAAAAAATCCTCACCTCCAACATCTGGAGCAGTGAACTCTCCAAACTCGTGGCAAACGCCTTTCTGGCCCAGAGGATATCCTCCATCAACGCCATATCCGCACTGTGCGAAAAAACAGACGCGGAAATATCGGAGGTGGCAAGGGCCGTGGGCATGGACAGCCGTGTCGGGAACCGGTTTCTGAACGCGAGTGTGGGTTTTGGAGGGTCCTGTTTCAAAAAGGATATCTTAAACCTGGTTTACCTTTGCAGATGCTACGGCTTGAAGGAGGTGGCCGATTACTGGGAAGGGGTTGTCCGGATCAACGAATACCAGAAAGAACGCTTCGTGCTGAACATGCTCAACACCATGTTCAACAGCCTGGCCGGCAAAAGGATATGCCTCTTTGGTTTCGCTTTCAAGGCGGATACCGGGGATACCAGGGAGAGCCCTGCCATTTTCGTTTCCAGGCGGCTGATAGAAGAGAGGGCTAAACTGGTGATTACCGACCCCAAAGCCCTTGGGAATGCGGCCATGGACCTGCAGGATGTGTTGGAATGGATCACATTCGAGGAAGATCCTTACAGGGCGGCGATCGATTGCGATGCCATTGCCGTCATGACGGAGTGGAATCTGTACAAGGATCTCGATTATGAAAGGATTTTCCGTTTCATGAACAAACCGGCTTTTATTTTCGACGGCAGAAACGTTCTGGACCATAAGGGCTTGTTCCATATCGGTTTCAATGTTTTTCCCATTGGAAAGCCTCCATTAACCCACTTCTGAGGTCTATAAGGAGAGAAAGAAAAGATGGTTCAAAACCAGAAACGTATCCTCGTTACCGGCGGCGCCGGATTCTTAGGGTCCCACCTGTGCGATCGTCTTGTGGATCAGGGGCATGACGTCCTGTGCCTGGACAATTTTTTTACGGGAACCAAGAGCAATGTAATCCACTTGCTTGGCAGAAAGAACTTCGAACTGATCCGGCATGATCTGGTGCACCCCATATTTTTGGAGGTGGATGAAATCTATAATTTAGCCTGCCCCGCCTCGCCCGTGCATTACCAGTACAATCCCGTCAAGACGGTAAAGACCAATGTGGTGGGCGCCATAAACATGCTTGGGCTTGCCAAAAGAGTCAAGGCAAAGATCCTTCAGGCCTCCACAAGTGAAGTCTATGGAGACCCCGCCGTGCATCCCCAGACCGAAGATTACAGGGGAAACGTAAACACCATCGGGCTCAGATCCTGCTACGATGAAGGAAAGAGGTGTGCGGAAACCCTTTTTTTCGATTATCACCGACAGAATAAGGTGAATATCCGCGTCGTCCGGATTTTCAACACCTATGGACCGAGAATGCACCCGAACGACGGCAGGGTGGTCAGCAATTTCATCGTGCAGGCCCTGCAGAACCGGGAAATTACCATCTACGGAGACGGGACCCAGACCCGTTCCTTCTGCTTTGTGGACGATCTCGTCGAAGGCCTTTTACGGATGATGAACGGAGATGACCGTTTCACCGGTCCCGTAAATCTTGGGAATCCAGGAGAGTTCACCATGGTTGCGCTTGCTGAAAAGATCGTGGGACTGACAGGAAGCAGGTCTCAGATCATTTTTCAACCCCTTCCCCAGGATGACCCCCGCCAACGCAAACCTGATATTTCCTTAGCCAGGAAGCATCTTGACTGGGAACCGGAAACGGACCTGGAGGCCGGGTTGAAAAAAACCATCAGCTATTTCAACGAATTGTTGAATTAAATGGCGTCCTTCATTTGGCAGTTTACAATTTCGTCATTCCGGGCATGGCCGTCGTCTTTTTGGCGGCCATGACCCGGAATCCACGAGTTTGTGCAACAAGCTGGATTCCCGCGTTCGCGGGAATGACGTGAACCGGATCGTGCAAGTCCCGCCAACGGCGGGATTCATGGCAAAAAGTGTAGACCACTTCTTGTCTGTTATGAAGGATGCCAACTAAATCGAATTTTTTTGCAAACATGAGCGTTCTATGGTAGGAATGAGTAGATGAAAGCAAAAGGCTGGGACGATCATTATGCCCGCCGGGCCAGGGATGAGAAATGGCTTGCCAGGTCGGTCTATAAACTTCAGGAAATGGATGAACGATTCAAATTGATTCGACGGGGAGATCATCTTCTTGATTTGGGCTGTTATCCAGGTTCCTGGTCCCAGTACGGGGTCAGGAAGGTGGGACTGGAAGGCGACGTAATTGGAATCGACCTGAAAAGGCCGGATCGTTTTTCTTCCAGAAATTACCGTTTCCTGGAGGGCAATGTCCTGGAAATGGACCTGGAACAGATCACCGGGGAAGTGCGCCCGAGGGATCTTGTCATGAGCGATATGGCCCCGGCCACTACGGGTATAGCCGCTACGGACACCAGTCGGTCCATGAGACTGGCCGGACGGGCATTTGAAATAGCTTGTGCTGTACTGAAAACAGGGGGCAGTTTCCTGTGTAAAATCTTCGAAGGGGAAGAAATCAAGACATTTCGTTCCGAGATCGGGAATCATTTTCAAAAGATTCAAACCATCAGGCCAAAAGCTGTTCGAAAAGGGAGTCGGGAAATTTATATTGTGGGGTTGTCATTTCATGCTTAAAATGTACCCGTTTCCCGTTTCAGGGGGTAAGAACGTCGCAACACGGCATCATCCACAGGCAGGGGTCTAAGGTTTCAAGTTATTATCAGGCAGGAGGGCAATAGCATGTCAGGGCATTCAAAATGGAGCTCTATCAAGCACAAAAAGGGCGCCGCAGATGCAAAACGCGGAAAAATTTTCACAAAACTGATTAAAGAAATCACGGTAGCCGCCCGCATGGGAGGAGGCGATCCGGATGGAAATCCACGCCTCAGAGCAGCAATATTAGCTGCAAAGGCGGAAAATATGCCCAAGGAAAACATTGACAGGGGCGTAAAAAAGGGTACAGGGGAACTGGAAGGAGTTAACTACGAGGAGGCGACCTATGAAGGATATGGTCCGGGTGGAGTCGCCGTTCTCCTGGATTGCCTCACGGATAATAAAAACAGGACAGTGGCGGACGTAAAGCACATTTTTGAACGCAATGGGGGAAACCTGGGGGAACCGGGCTGCGTAGCCTGGATATTTAAACAAAAAGGGTTGATCGTGTTGGACAAGGAAAAAATGGATGAGGAAAAACTCTTCAACGTGGCCCTGGAGGCAGGCGCGGAAGATGTTAAGGAGGTGGATGATGAATTCGAGGTCATCACGGATCCTTCTGATTTCGAATCTGTCAGAGAGGCCATAGAAGGCGCCGGTATTCCCTATACCATGGCGGAAGTGACCAAAATCCCGCAAAACATGACCAAAGTGGAAGGCAAAAAGGCTCAGCAAATGGTCAACCTGATGCAGACGCTTGAAGACCACGATGATGTAAGCCACTTGTATGCCAATTGTGATATCCCGGACGATATAATAGAGGCCATGGGCTGATGCTGGTGCTGGGGGTCGATCCCGGCTCAAGGGTGACCGGTTTCGGGCTGGTTGAGAAAAAAAACAATGAGATCATCCATGTCCATTCCGGACTGATAAGACCTCCCGGCAAAAGCCCTTTCTACAAGAGAATTCATAAGATTTTTGAATCGATGATCGAAATTATGGAGCATTACCAGCCCCATCAGATGGCCATCGAGGATATGTTTTATGCCAAGAACGCCCAGAGTTCACTCAAACTGGGTCATGCAAGGGGAGCGGCTCTCATTGCCGCTGTCCAGTGCGGAATCCCTATCTTTGAGTATTCCCCTTTAGAAATCAAAAAATCGGTTGTGGGATACGGAAGGGCCGACAAAGAGCAGGTGCAGTCCATGGTCAAGATCATTCTCAGGATGGACACAGTCCTGTCCCTGGATACATCCGACGCCCTTGCAACGGCCATTTGTCACGTAAACTGGTCAAGATTTGAGTCGGTGGAAAAATGATTGCACAATTAGACGGGGAGTTAGCCATAAAAACAACCCAGACGGTTATCATCGATGTTGCAGGCGTTGGGTTCGAGGTTTTCATCCCACTGTCGACCTTTTATGCACTCCCTGAATTGCACGACAGGGTAAAGCTCCACATATATACCCATATCAGGACAGACATCCTCACCCTTTTCGGGTTCCATACCGCGCTGGAGAAAGAGCTGTTCCTGATGCTCATCTCCGTTTCAGGGATAGGCCCCAAACTGGCGCTGAACGTCCTTTCGGGAATAGGCCCGCAGGATCTGCTCCAGGCCATAGCTGGAAGGGACGCAGCCAGGCTTCAGGCCATCCCCGGAGTGGGAAAGAAAACCTCCGAGAGAATCGCTCTCGAATTGAAAGACCGGGCCTTTAAAGCCTTAGGCGGCCTGGAAATAACGCCCGGCCTCATCATCGAAGAGGAAGACAAACATATGATGGAAGATGCTGTTTCCGCACTTGTAAACCTGGGATACACCCCCAAAGCAGCCAAACCGGCCATTGAAAAAGCGCGGTTCAAGGCTGGAGAAATGACGATTGAGACCTTGATCAGAGAAGCGCTGAAGCTTCTGGCCTGACGGGAAACAATACGGGAAACAATGATGAATGATGAATGATGAATTATGAATGAAGGTATGGACGATAGAATCATAGACCCGGAACCCCAGCCGGATGAAATCCCCTCAGAGATCAGCCTGAGACCCCATTCGCTGGATGAATATATCGGCCAGACGGAGCTGAAGAGGAACCTCCGGATCTTTATCGAAGCCGCCAGAGGGAGATCCGAGGCCTTGGATCACGTCCTTTTTCATGGCAGTCCCGGCTTGGGCAAGACTTCTTTAGCTAACATTATCGCGAGAGAGCTGCAGGTAAACATAAAAAGCACATCAGGGCCTGTCATTGAAAAATCCGGGGATCTTGCCGCGATTCTCACAAGTCTTCAACCGAAGGATGTCCTTTTTATTGACGAGATTCACCGTCTCAACCACGTGGTGGAAGAGATCCTTTATCCGGCCATGGAAGATTATGCGCTGGATATCATTATTGGGCAGGGACCCTCGGCAAAAACCATGAAAATCCCGCTGCCCCCTTTCACGCTGGTCGGTGCGACAACGAGGGCAGGACTTTTGACCCCCCCCTTGAGAGACCGATTCGGAGTTATTCTCCGGGTTGAATTCTACAGCCCGGAAGAACTTTACGAAATCGTTACCCGCTCTGCAATGCTCCTCAAGATACCCACAAAAAAGGGGGGGGCTCTTGAAATTGCCGGAAGGGCCCGCGGAACACCCAGGATTGCGAACAGACTGTTGCGGAGAGTGAGGGATTTCGCCCAGGTCGAGGCCGATGGCGTCATCACGGCCGAAGTGGCAAACCAGGCGCTTAATATGCTGGAGGTCGACCATAAGGGGCTGGATAAGATGGATCGTAACATCCTTCAAACCATCATTCTGAAATTTGATGGTGGTCCTATCGGCTTGAGCAGTCTGTCTGCAGCCGTAGGAGAAGAAAAAGATACCATTGAAGATGTTTATGAGCCGTTCCTGATTCAAAATGGTTTCCTTAAGAGAACATCTCAGGGAAGGGTTGCCACGAGGCTGGCCTGCCTTCACCTGGGAATAGAAATAAGAGAAGGAAAAGGTCCGGTACAGGCAGAATTATTCTCAAACACCTTTAAATAGTTGAGTTGTTGAGTTGGAAGAAATGACCATTTAACCAATAACCTACTCAACCACTCAACCATATCAGAAGGAAGGGAGAGGGAAAACGTTTGGAATTTCAAAGCATAAAAGGTTTTAAAGATATTCTGCCTGGGGAATCTACAATCTGGCAACAGCTCGAGGCGGAGGCGAGAAAAAAGTTCTCCACCTTTGGATTTGAGGAAATAAAAACGCCCATCGTTGAACGGACCGAACTTTTCAGCCGCGGCATCGGCCAGGAAACGGATATTGTATCCAAGGAGATGTACTCTTTTGCAGACAGCAAAGGACGGGGGCTCACACTCAGGCCGGAGGCGACCGCTTCCGTGGTCAGGGCCTACATTCAGAACAGGCTTTACCAGGCCTTTCCTGTCCAGAAGCTCTATAGCATCGGCCCCATGTTCAGGCACGAGCGCCCCCAGAAAGGGAGGTTCCGGCAGTTTCACCAGATCAACGCCGAGCTGTTCGGGGATGCCGGACCCAAGAGCGATGCGGAAATCATTCTCATGGCTGTCTACCTGCTTGAAGATCTGCCCCTGGGCGATCTCAGTCTGCGTATCAACTCCCTGGGGTGTCCTGAATGCCGACCGGCATTCAAAGAAAAACTCCAGGCAACCCTGCAGGAAAAAACAGACCGCCTTTGCGTGGATTGCACCAAGAGACTGGGTTTTAACCCCTTGCGAATATTTGACTGCAAATTGGATTCGTGCAAAGAGGTCGTTTCGGACGCGCCGGTTATCGTTGATTTCCTCTGCCGGGGATGCAACGAACATTTTCATCGCCTGCAGGAATATCTTAATGATTATGGAATCACCTATATTCTGAACAGCAAGCTTGTCAGAGGACTGGACTACTATAACAAGACCACCTTTGAAATCCAGACAGAGCTCCTTGGCGCACAGAATGCGGTGGCAGGCGGCGGAAGGTACGATGGTCTCATTAAGCTGCTTGGAGGACCTGACCATGCGGCCATCGGCTTTGCCATGGGCATGGAAAGAATTATAGCCTTGATCGAAATGAGCAAAACCCGCGAAGAAAAAAACCCCGACCTCTTCATTGCCGCCATTGGAGACGCTGCGGACCGGGCCTCATTCATCTGGGCCGGCAAACTGAGAAAATCAGGCCTCTGGGTCGAGTGGGATTACGGCTCGCATGGCCTTAAATCACAAATGAAAAAGGCAGGCCGACTCCAGGCCCGAAAGGTACTGATTGTGGGCGATGACGAAATGAAATCGGGAAAGGGCATCTTGAGGGATATGGCCGGCAAGGACCAGATGGTACTGGACCTTGGAAATATTGTGCCTGCCTTGGAGGATATTTTAAAGAATGGATGAGCACGGAAAAGAACCAATCGATACCCTTGGGGACTGGAAGCGCACCCATGATTGCGGGGTACTGCGGAAAGAGAACGTAGACGATGCAGTTATTCTCATGGGATGGGTCAACAGCAGGAGAGATCTTGGCAACCTTGTTTTTATAGACCTGCGCGACAGGGGAGGGATTACCCAGGTGGTCTTCGATCCGCAGGGCAGCCCGGAAGCCCATGAAAGGGCACATATTCTCAGAAATGAATGGGTC
>BS_KBA_SWE02_21mDRAFT_10000091_pt1 | contig 28935 bp, 31 predicted proteins | sample BalSeasSWE02_21m_FD_9196 | JGI IMG/M metagenome (IMG submission 9196)
AAATTTTGTTAAATTTTTTTTAAGTTGCTGGTCGCTTAAATCAAATACAGAAAACCGATAGCGTTTACTTAAAAAATCTTTAATTCGTTCTTTATAATAGCCTTTTTTGTCTAGAGGTATTCCATAAAACCGCGCCTGAACGGAATAGTTAAAATCTATATTAAACCAGCCATAACGCTTCATAAAACCCACCCAAGTTAAGGCATGGCAATAGTTATCTTTTGCAAAAATAAATGGGTCTCCAGAAGAACCAGAAGTTTTGTTCACATAAACACTTTTTTTAGAAAACCCATTAGACAATCGATTTTGTAGAGGCTGTTGTAAATCTCGTTTTGTCATTATGGGAATACTGTTCCAATCAATTGGATTGGCCTTTTGAGCAAATGACTTATAAAATGGATTATGTTTTAAATGAAAATTCACAATCTCATTCTTTCTTTTAGTTTGGTATTTTTCAAATACGGTATCAGTCATTTTTTCAATGTCATCAATTGCCAGTTTAGCCTTTTTTATAGGAAACCCGTTAAACCATAAAGACAGATTAAATAACTTCAAAATAAGTGTGTGTGATATGATGCTGTAAAGTAAAGAAATATTTCAGAAAACAGTAATTCATATGATTTATTAATTCTTTTTATAATAATTCTTTTTTAAGATTAAAACCCGTTATTTTTGCTCATCAAAAGAAAACAAAACACAATGAATATCTTAATTCTTGGTTCTGGCGGAAGAGAACACACCTTTGCTTGGAAAATTGCTCAAAGTCCTTTATGTAATAATCTTTTTGTGGCTCCAGGAAATTCTGGAACTGCTGAAATTGCAACTAACGCCCCTATTAGTGTGACTGATTTTGCTGCCATTAAGGAATTAGTTTTAAAGGAATTTATTGACATGGTGGTGGTGGGTCCGGAAGACCCGTTGGTATTGGGTATTCATGATTTCTTTTTAAATGAGGAAAGCTTAAAACACATTGCTGTCATTGGGCCGCAAATGAAGGCGGCTCAATTAGAAGGCAGTAAAGAATTTGCCAAGGAGTTTTTAATCAGGCACCATATTCCAACGGCAGCTTATGAAAGTTTCACTAAAGAAACGGTAGAGAAAGGGTTTGTGTTTTTAGAAACTTTNAANCCNCCNTATGTNTTAAAAGCNGATGGATTGGCAGCAGGAAAAGGGGTTGTAATTCTAAACGATTTAGAAGCGGCTAAAAGGGAGTTAAAAAGCATGTTGGTTGATGCTAAGTTNGGAAAAGCCAGTGATAAAGTGGTTATTGAAGAGTTTTTAGACGGTATTGAGTTAAGTTGTTTTGTGCTAACCGATGGTAAAAATTACAAAATATTACCCACCGCAAAAGATTATAAACGCATTGGTGAAGGTGATACTGGATTAAATACGGGTGGTATGGGAGCCGTATCTCCTGTTCCTTTTGCCACCGAGGAGTTTCTTATAAAAATTGAGGAGCAGATTGTAAAACCAACAATTAAAGGGTTTCAAAAAGACGATTTACCTTATAAAGGATTCGTGTTTATTGGCCTTATTAAAGTTGGAGACGACCCAAAGGTGATTGAGTATAATGTTAGAATGGGCGATCCGGAAACTGAGGTTGTGCTTCCAAGGCTTAAAAATGATTTTGTTGAGATTCTTCAAGCAATGGCAAATGGAACTTTAGACAGAATCAATATTGAAATTGACGAAAGGGCCGCAACTACAATTATGTTGGTTTCTGGAGGTTATCCTGAAGCTTATGAAAAAGGGAAGGTGATTTCGGGGATTAACCATATTAAAGACTCTATTCCTTTTCATGCAGGTGCTAATATTAAGGACGGCCAAGTAGTGACCTCTGGAGGACGTGTAATGGCTATTACGTCCTATGGTAATACGTATAAAGAGGCCATAAAAAAATCTTATCAAAACATACAAAAACTACATTTTGATAAGATGTATTATAGAAAAGATATAGGATTTGACTTATAAATAGGAATGAGCACTGATACTTTTATCCTCTTCATTATTATCATTAAAAGATTTTAATTGAAGCATCCAATATACAAATGCGACTAAACCAATAATTAAAAAAAGCCAGGACATACCGTTTGCCCCCCACCAATTTTTAAGCTCTAATGCTCTTAAGGCATCAAAAGGAGCAAAAAGAACGTTTACAAATAAATCTTGTATAGCGTAAAAGAAATCTTTCATAGTTAGTATATTTACTGAGCAAAAATACAAAAAGAGTTAATGATAACAAGCATTTTTAATAAATCAAAGCCAATAAATTTTGTCATTGTATTTTTTATAATGCTACTGGCTTTTTCGGTGGTTAATTTAAAACCTTTTTTAGAATCTGCTTCTGTTAGTGTTTTCTTTGAAAAAACGGCCTGGTTTGGGGTGTGCTCATTTACAATTTTACTTTTCAATTTTATAGTAATAAAAAACAGTTTAACAAAAAACAATCATTTTCAAATTCTGTTATTTGGCTTGTTTTTTTTAATGTTGCCCCAATGTACCTTAGACGGAAGTGTGTTGATGGCGAATATTTTTGTGATGTTTGGTTTAAGACGTCTTTTAAGTCTTAGAACCCAAATAAAAATTAAGAAAAAGTTGTTTGACACAGCTATTTGGTTTGCTGTTGCAACGCTATTTTATTTTTGGGCGATTTTATTTTTTATATTAATTTTTGCTGCATTGCTTTTATATACGGATAATAGATTAAAAAACTGGATCGTTCCCTTTGCTGGATTAGCCACGGTATTGGTGATTTCAATAAGCGCTTCAGTGGTTTTTTATAATAATTTTTTTGAAATAATCAATTTGTCAACTACCACAAGTTATAATTACAGCAACTACAATACAATGCCCTATTTAATTGGAATTACGGTGTTATTCTCTTTTGGAGTTTGGGCATCTATTTTTTATGTTAAACTTGTTCAGAAGAAAAAGAAGGCTTTTAGACCTTCCTTTAAGATTATTTTAATTTATGTAATTATTGCCTTTGTTACAGCCATTCTGTCACCACAAAAAAACGGAAGTGAATTTTTATTTTTATTTGCTCCCTTAGCTATAATCATTGGTAATTATATTGAGAGTATTAAAGAAAAGTGGTTTAAAGAATTATTTGTTTCTCTTTTATTGGTAATCCCTTTTCTTTTACTAATGTTGTAGCTTTTCTCCAAAAGATAAATCACCTGCGTCACCTAATCCGGGAACAATATATCCTTTTTCGTTTAATTTTTTGTCAACAGTGGCAATCCATAAATGGGTGTCTTTAGAAAAATAATTGGAAACATAGTCAACCCCTTCTTGAGCACCTATGGTACTGACTAAATGGATGGCTTTAGGTTTACCATACGGCTTTAAAGCTTCAAAAGTAGAAACCATTGATCTGCCGGTTGCTAACATAGGGTCGGCTAAAATGAGTGTTTTGTTCTCCAAATTTGGACAGGCCAAATATTCGACAATGATTTCAAAAGTATCAGAATCTCCTTCGTGATGTCTATAAGCAGAAATAAAAGCATTTTCAGCTGCGTCAAAATAGTTAAGCAGACCATTATGAAGCGGAATTCCTGCTCTTAAAATAGAACATAAAACGATGTCACCTTCTAATAGATTAATTTTTGAAGTTCCTAGCGGCGTTTTAATTTCAACTGAATTATAATCTAAAACTTTACTCATTTCATAACCTAAAATTTCACCAATACGCTCAATGTTTCTTCTAAAGCGCATGCGGTCTTTCTGAATAGTGACATCTCTTATTTCAGCAATAAAAGTGTTTAACAAGGAATTTTGCTGGGATAAATTGTGAATATGCATGTGTGACTTGCTATGTTTTTGAGTAGTAAAGTTAATTAATTAGAAGTATATTTGCACTTTAAAATAATTACATCATGTTTACATCAAAAGCTAATGCCATTTTTCAGGACGTCATTAATCAATATCATATCATCAATACTGTTGATCAACCTTTTAAAAACAAGTATGATGAAAGTGATTTATTAGAACATTTACTGTACAGAAAATGTTGGATTGATACCGTGCAATGGCATTATGAAGACATTATTAGAGACCCAAAAATAGACCCGGTTGCTGCCTTAGTATTGAAGCGAAAGATTGATGCATCTAATCAAGACAGGACAGATATGGTGGAGTATATTGACAGCTATTTTCTTACTAAATATAAAGAGGTAAAAGTAAAAGCCAATGCCACAATAAATACGGAAAGTCCCGCCTGGGGCATTGATCGCTTATCTATTTTGGCCTTGAAGGTATATCATATGAATGAAGAAGCGACACGAAAAGATGCTTCTGCTGAACACAGAAATGCTTGTCAAAAAAAGTTAGATATTTTATTGGAGCAACGCGTGGATTTATCGACAGCTATTGATACTTTACTGGCTGATATTGAAAAAGGAGATAAATACATGAAAGTGTATAAGCAAATGAAAATGTATAATGATGATGAACTAAACCCGGTGCTTCGTACTCAAAAATAATTTTCAACACCTTTTAATTTTCTTAAAAAGATGCCCGATAAACACGCTCACCTTCTTGTTATTCGGCTTTCAGCAATGGGAGATGTTGCTATGACAGTGCCTGTTTTAAGAGCATTAATTAGTCAATACCCAAACCTTAAGATAACGGTTCTTACCACGCAGCTTTTCAAGCCCTTTTTTAGAGATTTAGTAAATACAAATGTGTTTGTGGCAGATGTTAAAGGAGCACACAATGGTGTTTATGGACTATATAAATTATCAAAAGAATTAAAGGCACTGCAAATTGATCAGATTGCTGACTTACACAATGTGTTACGTTCAAATATTTTAAAACACTTTTTCTCCGGGTATGATTTTGTTCAAATAAATAAAGGAAGAAAGGAGAAAAAAGAGTTGATTTTGGGAGAATCCTTCAGACAACTTAAAACAACGCATGAACGATACGCTGAGGTTTTTGAGAAATTAGGTTTTCCGGTTAATCTTTCAAATCCGGTTTTTCCAGCGCAAACGGTATTAAGTTCAAAGATCCAGAGTTTAATTGGACAGAAAAGCAAAAAAATGATTGGCATTGCTCCTTTTGCGGCTCACGAAGGAAAAATGTATCCTTTACCTTTAATGAAACAAGTTGTTGGAGCCCTTTCAAAAGACTATCAAATTCTTTTATTTGGAGGCGGAAACAAGGAAGTTGAAGCCTTGAGTAAAATGGCAGAATCTTTTGAAAACGTGGTGAATCTTGCTGGTAAGATAAATCTTGACGAGCAGTTGGATGTCATTTCAAATCTGGATCTGATGCTCTCTATGGATTCTGGAAATGCGCATATTGCAGCAATGCTGGGAGTAAAAGTTATAACTATCTGGGGTGTTACGCATCCTTTTGCTGGTTTTGGGCCTTTTAACCAGCCAAAAGATTATATGTTGTTATCAGATAGACATAAATTTCCAAAAATTCCAACTTCAGTTTTTGGAAATAAATTCCCCGAAAGTTATAAAGAAGCATCAGGAACTATTCCTCCTGAAACGGTTATTAAGAAAATAATATCGGTTATTTAAACATCATCATAATCTACCACAATGGTTGGTGTTGTAGGGTGTGCCTGGCAGGTTAAAATTAATCCTTCCGCCACTTCGTTTTCAGTTAAAATATTGTTTTGTCTCATCGTGGCTTTACCTTCTTTTATTCGAGCTAAACAACTAGAGCAAATACCACCTTGACAAGAATAAGGCGCATCAACATCTTCATCTAAAGCTGCTTCTAAAATGGATTGCTTCTGAGACATTTCAAAAGTAGTTTCTTCCTCATCAACAATAATAGTGATTTTAGTATTTCCAGTTTCTATTGTTGTTTCTTCCTCAATTTCCGCAGGTTTTGCAGCTTTGAAAAGCTCAAAATGGATTCTGTCTTCTTTAACGCCATGGTCGGTTAACACGTGTTTAACTGTTTGAATCATAGCTTCGGGACCACAAAGATAAAAGGCATCAATATCAATATGTTTGTATTTGTTTTTTACAATAAGATTAACGGTGCTTTTTTCAATTCTACCAAAAATCGCATCTTCTTCCTGAGCCTGACTAAACACAAATTGAATAGAAAACCGATCTTTATATTGATGTTGTAGCTCTAATAGTTCATTTAAAAACATGGTGTCGCCGGTGGTTTTGTTGCCATAAACCAAAATAACTTTACTATAAACTTCTTCCTCCAGAGCACATTTTATAATACTAAGCACTGGAGTTATACCACTTCCTGCCGCAAAAGCCGCAATGTTTTTTGTTTTAGAATCGTTAGGCTCAAAAATAAATCGTCCTTTTGGGGGAGCTACCTGAAAAACATCTCCAACCTTTATTTGGGTATTAGCAAAAGCTGAAAAAGTACCGTCTTTTACTTCTTTTATGGCCACCTTAAGTTCTCCGCTTTTTGGAGATGCGCATAAGGAATAATCGCGCCTTATTTCATGACCGTCAATAGTGGTTTTTAAAGTAATATATTGCCCAGCTTTAAAAGCATAAGTGGTTTTTAAATCTTCGGGAATATTAAAACTAATACTTATTGATTTACTGGTTTCTCTTGTGATTTCTTTTACTGAAAGGTTATGAAATGAAGACATGCGTTATTTTTTTTACAAAAGTACTAAAGTTGAATTGTAAATTTTAACTTTGTTTGTAACAATTATAATAAAAACTGTACTTATAAAACTCAGTAACAATTATTATATTAACCGTTAAAATCCAAAACAATGAAAAAAATCTTACTAGTATGTTTATTTATGATAGCCATTGTGGCTCAGGCACAAGACAATTCAGACTTTAAAAAAGAAACGGTTGAATTTATAAAAATTACGGGAGCAGCTCAAGCCTTTGAAAATGCCATAGAGCAAATTGGCGCCACCGTTTCAGATGAAAATAAAGAAGCTTACACTAAAGAAGCCTCAGAGACATTAGTGGGACTTTATGATAAAATGGCAGATTTGTATATGGCTGAATTTACACAAGAAGAAATAGCCGAATTGGTAGTGTTTTACAATTCAGGTTTAGGAAGAAAACTAGCTGAAAAACAAGTTGGTTTAGCCCAAAAAGCGATGATGTTTGGTCAGTCTTGGGGTATGGAAGTGTCGTCTATTGCACAAAAATACAATTAAAAGACTCTATGGTTTTTAAGTTTTTAAGTTTAGAGTGGAAATCATTTGTCAGGTCGGCAAGCTTTGGTAAAGGGCTTGCGTTAAAAATTTTAATGGGTTTTTTGGCACTTTATTTTTTGACTCTCTTTTTAATATTAGGCGTTGCTTTATATCCAGGATTAAAAAAGATGTATCCTCAAGGAGATCCGTTAAACATAGTGAATAATGTATTGTTTTACTGGATATTGGCAGACTTGGTTTTCAGGTTCTTTTTTCAAAAGTTACCTGTCATGTTAGCAAAGCCTTTACTTACACTTCCTATTAAAACAAGTAAGATTGTTAACTATGTATTAGGAAAATCTGTAACATCATTTTTTAATATTCTTCCACTTTTTGCCATTATTCCTTTTGGGTTGACCTTGATTATTGAAGCCTATCCAATCATATCAGTAATTACATGGATGCTATCTTTAATATTGGTAACGCTCATAATTAATTTTTTAAACTTTATTATTGAGAGTTATTCTTCTGAAACAGAATTGTCTTTTCTTCCTATTATTCTTTTTGCTGGAGGATTGTTTGCCTTAAACCATTTTGGAATCATTTCATTCGCTAAACTAATTGGATGGGGTTTTGAACATATTTACAATACACCGGTCTTAATAGTTGTATTAGCCTTAATACTTACTGCTTTATATATAGTTAATGCACGAATTTTAAGGCACAAATTGTTTTTAGACAGTTCTTTAAAAACAAAAGTTAAAGAAGTTCAGGCATCCAATCTTGAATGGACAAGAAATTTTGGAGACATAGCGCCCTTTATGCAATTAGATTTAAAATTAATTTGGCGTAACAAACGTTCAAAATCCTCCGTTTGGATACTTGTAATTGGATTACTCTATGGTTTGTTTTTTTATCCACAACCCATGTATCAAGAGATGCCATGGTTTTTTGCATTCATTGGTATTTTTGTAACGGGTATTTTTCTAATAAATTTCGGCCAGTTTATCCCGGCATGGGATAGCGGATACTACAAACTTCTCATGAGTCAAAATATAAAATACGAGCAATATTTAAAGTCAAAATATACTCTGATGGCATTAAGTGTTATTATTCTATTTGTTCTAAGTATTCCGTATGTCTATTTTGGATGGAAAATTTTGTTAGCTCATTTCGCAGCGGCAATTTATAACTTAGGTGTAAACACACATGTTATTTTACTAGGAGGCTCATTCAACAGAAAAAAAATTGATTTAAATCAAAGAGCGGCATTTAATTATCAAGGAACAGGAGCTGTACAGTGGCTTATTGGGATTCCGTTGATGTTGCTGCCATTGGGGATTTTTGGTTTGAGCTATTTTTTAGCNGGCTTTGAAGCAGGATGCTTGGTGTTGGCTCTTTTAGGAGTCGCAGGTATTGTGTTTCACCAAAAGTTAATGAGTTTCATTACTTCAAAATATGTACAATCTAAATATAAAATGATTGATGCTTTCAGTCAAAACAACTAACATTCAATAACATGATATCAACGTCAAATCTTTCAAAAAAATACGGCGATAATGTCGTTTTAAATATAGAATCTTTAGAAATTCCTAAAGGACAAAGTTTTGGTTTGGTGGGTAATAATGGTGCCGGTAAAACTACCTATTTTAGTTTGCTTTTAGATTTAATTAGACCTACAACCGGAAGCATTGCTAACAATGAAATATTGGTTCATAAAAGTGAAGACTGGAAACCATTTACCTCGTCTTTTATTGACGAAAGTTTCTTAATTGGCTTTTTAACAGCTGAGGAATATTTTTATTTTATTGGTGAATTACGCGAACAAAATAAAGCAGATGTTGATTCTTTTGTGAATCAGTTTGAAGACTTTTTTCATGGAGAAATTTTAAAGCAAAAGAAATATTTACGAGACTTGAGTAAGGGGAATCAAAAAAAAGTAGGTATTGTTGCGGCTTTAATTGGTAATCCTGAAGTCATTATTTTAGACGAACCTTTTGCTAATTTAGACCCAACAACGCAAATCAGATTAAAACAAATAATTAAAGATTTAGCTGAATCAAAAGGAGTAACAGTGCTTATTTCCAGTCATGATTTAATGCATGTCACAGATGTTTGCGAGCGCATTGTGGTACTTGAAAAAGGAGAGATTGTAAAAGACCTTGAAACCAATGCCGCCACCCTTAAAGAGTTAGAAGCCTATTTTTCCAACTAACCAGTCATCCAAAAGTCGTTTCATTTTATACGTTAATCAAAAAAGATGCTTATTTTTACCTTCTTGCATAATATTAGCAGGAGTTTATAGTTATTTATTAGACCAAACAGACAGGTATTGAAAACATCTTTAAAATTCATACTAGTTGTAGTATTAAGTGCCATTTTTGTAACAAGTTGTTCAAGAAAAAAGGACCGTTTTATAAACCGTAATTATCATGCAGTTACGGCAGAATACAACGCACTGTATAATGGCTATTTGGCTTTAGAGGAAGGCAAACAATCACTTAATGATGCTTATACTGATAACTATTGGGATATTCTGCCCATTGAACGTATGCAAATTATTGATGAAATCACTCTTCCGGGGCAATCAAAAAACGAAAATTTTAATAGAGCAGAAGAAAAAGCCGTTAAGGCTATTCAAAAGCACAGTATGAACATTCAAGGGAAAGAAGAAAACCCGCAGATGGATGAAGCCTATTTGCTTTTAGGAAAAGCCAGGTATTTTGACCAGCGTTTTATACCAGCTTTAGAAGCTTTCAACTATATCTTGTACAAATATCCCGCTAGCGATAAGATTAACCAAGCTAAAATTTGGAGAGAAAAAACCAATATCCGTTTAGATAATGATGAACTCGCTATAAAAAACTTAAAACGTCTTATAGATAGAGAAAAATTAAGTAATCAAGATGTAGCTGATGCCACAGCCATGTTGGCCCAAGCTTATTTAAACACAAAATCTGTTGACACGGCCATTACACAATTAGAAATAGCTTCAAACAACACCAGTAACAATGATGAACGCGGCAGATTTCGTTTTATACAAGGGCAGTTGTATAATACCCTAGGCTATAAAGACAGCGCGAATATGGCTTTTGATAAGGTTATTGAACTTAACAGAAAAACACCGCGCATTTATCTTATTAGCGCCCAACTTGAAAAAGTTAAAAATTTCGATTATGAAATTGGAGACAAATTAGCCTGTTTAGAACTATTGACTAAACTTGAAGAGGACAGAGAAAACAGACCTTTTCTGGACAAAATTTATCATCAAATAGGAGAATATCATTTAAATAATAAATCGGAGTATTTGGCCATTTCTTATTATAACAAATCCTTAAGAACAAATTCTAGAGATAGAGAATTAAGAGCCAGAAACTACCAGATTTTAGGTGATATTCGTTTTGATTATTCAGAATACAAAGAAGCCGGCGCCTATTATGATAGCACCATGAGCAACTTGGTCCTTAATTCTAAACCCTATCGTCTTATAAAACGCAAAAGAGACAACTTAGAAGATGTGATTTATTATGAGGATGTTGCAAGGGTAAATGATAGTATTTTAAGACTAGTAAACCTACCGGAGCCGGAAAGGATCGCTTTTTTTGAAACATTTATTCAAAAATTAAAAATCAAAGAGGAAGAAGAAAAACAAAAATTAGAAGCTGCAGAAAGAAACACTGGTTTAATTACAGTTAATAATAATGTTGGTGGTTTAAACCCGGCCGGACCAAGAGGCGGTTTACCTAATCAGTCAAGTTTATTTTATTTTTATAATCCAGTAACGGTGGGTTACGGTAAAAATGAATTTGTAAAAATTTGGGGAAACAGGTCTTTAGAAGATGATTGGAGATGGTCTAGTAAAGGAATATCAAACTCCAATAACCCTGTTTTAAACAATGAAGTATTTGCAGATGCTACAGCAGATGAATTGTACGACCCACAATTTTATATTTCGAAAATACCAACAGAAACAAAAGAAATTGATAGTTTATCTAAAGAACGAAACTTTGCTTACTACCAGTTAGGACTTATTTATAAAGAAAAATTTAAAGAATATAACTTAGCAAAAAGTAAGTTTGAAACAGTGCTAAAAAATAATCCAGAAGAGCGTTTAATCTTGCCTTCAAAATATAATTTATATAAAATATATGAGCTTATAGGGCAAACAGGTGAGGCTACCATTGCTAAGAACGACATTATTTCAAACTATCCAGAATCGCGTTATGCCACTATTTTAAGCAATCCGGAATTAGTAGATTTGAAAGATGAAAACAGCCCGGAAAGTGTTTATGAAAGCATTTATCAACAACATGAAAATCAGGAATATGCTGAGGTGATATCAAAATGTGAAAATTATATTAATGTGTTTGATGGCGACCCAATTGTTCCAAAATTAGAATTATTAAAAGCAACGGCCATTGGCCGCTTATACGGATATGAACCCTATAGTAAGGCTATTAATTATGTAGCCATAACGTTTGCAAATACACCAGAAGGACAACAAGCACAAGAGATAGAAACGAACCTTTTGCCAAGAATACAAAGCAAGGAATTTGTTTTGGACAGTCCTGCCAATAATTATAAAGTGGTCTTTAAATTTGATAAAACCGGGACTTCAGAAATCAAAACTTTCCAGGACACGTTGGTTAAAGTTCTTAAAAACATTAAGTATTATGATCTATCTGCATCTTTAGATGTTTACAATCCAGATATAACTTTTGTAATAGTACACGGGTTAAAAAACAAAGTAGTTGCAGAAAGTTTTGACCAAATTTTATCTAAAGAGGACAAAAAGAAAATAATAAAACCATTTTTTATCATTTCATCACCCAATTATCAAATAATTCAACTTCATAAAAATTTAGACACGTATTTAAATAACGATAATAATTAAATTAATAGCATTATGTTTTCTGATAATAAAAAAAATAAACACATGGAAGAAAATTCATCAAGCCAAAATATTATTGCCCAAGGAACCAAAATTAAAGGAGATTTCAATAGTGAAGGAGATTTTAGAATTGACGGAACCGTTGAAGGAAATATAATAACTTCAGGGAAAGTAGTAGTAGGTAAATCAGGTTTCATTAAAGGAACCTTACAGGGCACTGAAGCACATTTTGAAGGGAAGTTTTCGGGAAAACTCACTTTGTCAGGCGTTTTAACCCTTAAGTCAACGGCTCATATAGAAGGTGAAGTTGTAGTTGGTAAATTAGCGGTAGAACCTGGAGCATCATTCAACGTGACTTGTATGATGAAAGGAACGGTTAAAGAAATGAACAAAAGTGGACAACAACGCGAACAAGAAACCGGAAAAACCGCTTAAAAACGTAGCAGTACTTTCTGGAATCGCTATTCAAATGGGTGTTACCATTTACTTATTTGTGATTTCAGGAAAATGGCTGGATGCTAAATTCAATAATGATGATAAGTTATTTATTATTATCATGACGCTTTTAGGGGTGGCTATTTCCTTATATGCTGTTATTAAGCAAGTTAATAGAATCAAGTATTAATGCGAAACCCATTTATAGATTTTACCATTAAAGCAGCAATACTTTTAGGGATTGCTTTTTTTATTCATCTTGGAGTTTTAAAAGCATTCAACTTTCCTGTCTTTGACCATAGAATCGTGCTGTGTTATGTGGTCAATTTTGCATTAATAATAATTGTTTTTGGAACGCTTTATCTTTTAAAAGAGAAATATAAATCCCAACTTGGATTTTTATTTTTAGCAGGCAGTTTTTTAAAATTTGTTGTGTTTTTTATCGTTTTTTATCCATTTTTTAAAATGGACAATCATATTTCAAAATTAGAATTTGCAGCTTTTTTTGTTCCCTATAGTCTGGGATTAATTTTGGAAACATTTAGCCTTAGTAAATGGCTAAATAAATTAGAATAATAAAAGAAGAAAAGGGCTTTATTATGGTTAATGAAATAAAATATAAAATTGTTTTTGTTTTTGAGATAAAAACATACCTTTGCAGCGATTTTTAAGCCACTATTATTTAGAGTGATATGCATATAAAAGTAACTTTAAAACCAATTACCATACTACTGTTTTTCTTATCCTTTGTGTCATTTGGGCAAGAAGGACATATTGAGGTGAACTCAAATCAGGAGTCTGGGTCTGATAAGAAGACAGAAATAAAGGAATATATTCAGCACCATTTACTTGATTCTTATGATTTTGGACTGTATTCATGGGAAACTAATGAAGGAGAACATAAATATTTTGGGTTCCCATTGCCAGTGATTTTATGGGATAACGGGTTAAAAGTATTCGCGTCCTCTAAATTTCACCATGGAGAATCGGTTGCAGAAGTTGATGGGAACTATTATAGAGTACACCACTCTAAAATCTACAAAGTAGATGGGCCAGATGGTGCAATTGTAGAAGATGAACACCATCATGCAACCAATGAAAAACCTTTAGACTTTTCAATAACCAAGAATGTAACCATGATTTTCATGGTTTTCGCTATTTTGTTTTTTATGTTTACCAGAATGGCTAAATCGTATAAAAGTAATAAAGGAATGCCAAAAGGAATGGGCCGATTATTAGAGCCTATTGTTCTTTATGTTCGCGATGAAATTGCGATTCCAAATATTGGAGAGAAGCATTATAAAAGGTACATGAGTTATTTGTTAACGGTGTTTTTCTTTGTCTGGATTGTGAACCTTTTTGGGTTAACTCCTATTGGAATGAACTTGACAAATAATATTGCTGTAACATTTTGTTTGGCAATCATCACCTATTTAATCACTACNTTTTCAGGAAACAAAAATTACTGGAAACATATTTTCTGGATGCCAGGCGTACCTGTGCCAATGAAAATAATATTAGCACCTATTGAATTATTAGGAACCTTTATTAAACCGTTCGCACTGATGATTCGTTTGTATGCCAATATCACAGCAGGACATATTGTATTAATGAGCATCATAGGAATGATGTTTGTTTTTAATAATTGGCTGGGTAGTTCATTGTCATTTTTATTAGCGTTTGTATTAGGTATTTTAGAATTGTTAGTAGCCGCATTACAGGCGTATATTTTTACCGTGCTTTCAGCGCTTTACTTTGGTATGGCTGTTGAAGAACATCATCATGATGAAGCACATTAATAAATTGAATGTTTAATTTTTAATATATATATTTTATGGAGATTCCAGCTATCGTAGGTGCAGGTTTAGTAGTAATTGGAGCAGGTATTGGTATTGGTAGAATCGGTGGTTCTGCTATGGATGCAATCGCTCGTCAACCTGAAGCTACAGGTAAAATTCAAACCGCTATGCTTATTGCAGCAGCGTTGATTGAAGGTATTGGATTTGCTGCATTATTTGCAGTTTAAGACAAATAAAGAAGTTGCTATAACGGTTGGTTATAGCACTTCTTTTTAATTAAACAGAAGTTGATTTAGAAAAATAAATTATTATGGAAGAATTATTTGGAGGGTTTTCTTTAGGATTGTTTTTTTGGCAATCAGTACTTTTTTTAGCACTAGTTTTTTTGCTTAAAAAATTCGCTTGGAAACCAATTTTAGATTCAGTTAACGAAAGAGAAGAAGGGATTAAAAATGCATTAGATTCTGCCGAAAAGGCAAAATTAGAAATGGAAAACCTTCATGCAGACAATCAAAAACTGTTAAAAGAAGCAAGAACGGAACGTGAAATGATGTTGAAGGACGCACGTGATATTAAAAATAAAATGATTGAAGACGCTAAGGGTGAAGCTAAAGAAGCTGCAGGAAAGTTAATTGAACAAGCTCAGGCATCTATTGAATCAGAAAAGAAAGCGGCTATTGCTGAATTAAAAGCTCAAGTAGCAAGTTTATCAATTGAAATAGCTGAAAAAGTGGTTCGTGCGGAATTATCTAATAAAGACAAACAAGAAAAGTTGGTTGAGTCAATGTTGGCTGATGCTAAATTAAATTAATTATAAATGGCAGGAGCAAGAGCAGCGATACGTTACGCAAAGGCGATTTTAAGTTTGGCAACTGATCAAAAAAAGGCAGATGCGGTTAATAACGACATGAAGTTAATGGCGAATACCATCGCAGATAATGTGGAGCTAGCCAACATGCTTAGTAGTGCTGTTATCAAATCTGAAGAAAAAAAGGCAGTATTACTAGCGCTATTTCCTAAGTTAAATCACATCAGTACTAGTTTGTTTGATGTATTAATTACAAACAAAAGAGTGGATATATTAAATAATATTGCTTTACAATACAGCATTTTGTTTGATGAATTAAACGGGAAAGAAGTTGCTACGGTTACTACTGCAGTTCCAATGACTAAAGAATTGGAAGCGAAAGTGTTAAATAAGGTAAAAGAGTTGACACGTAAAGAAGTTACTCTTGAAAATATAGTAGATGAAAGTATTTTAGGAGGTTTCATCTTAAGGGTTGGAGACAAGCAATACAATGCGAGCATATCCAATAAATTAAACAATTTAAAAAAGGAATTTACATTAAATTAAATATAAGATGGCAGAAGTAAAACCAGCTGAAGTATCAGCGATCTTAAAACAGCAACTTGCAGGATTTGATGCATCAGCATCATTGGATGAAGTGGGGACAGTTTTAACTGTTGGTGATGGTATTGTTCGTGCATACGGACTTTCAAATGTTCAATATGGAGAATTAGTTGAGTTTGAAGGTGGTTTAGAAGGAATTGTTCTTAACCTGGAAGAAGATAACGTTGGGATTGTATTATTAGGACCTTCAGTAGGAGTAAAAGAAGGGTCTATCGTAAAACGCACCACTAGAATTGCTTCTATCAATGTTGGAGAAGGAATCGTAGGACGTGTTGTAGACACTTTAGGAACACCAATTGACGGAAAAGGTCCAATCGCTGGTAAAACGTATGAAATGCCTTTAGAGCGCAAAGCGCCAGGAGTTATTTTCCGTGAACCAGTAACCGAACCATTACAAACAGGTATTAAATCCATTGACGCCATGATCCCTATTGGTCGTGGACAAAGAGAGCTGGTAATTGGTGACCGTCAAACTGGTAAAACAGCGGTTTGTATTGATACTATCTTAAATCAAAAAGAATTTTACGATGCAGGTGAGCCTGTGTATTGTATATATGTTGCTATTGGGCAAAAAGCTTCAAATGTTGCGTTGATTGCTAAAACCTTAGAAGATAAAGGAGCTTTAGCTTACACAACTATTGTTGCTGCAAACGCATCAGATCCTGCTCCAATGCAAGTATATGCGCCAATGGCAGGAGCTGCTATTGGAGAGTATTTTAGAGATTCCGGACGTCCAGCTTTAATTATTTATGATGATTTATCAAAACAAGCGGTAGCGTATCGTGAGGTGTCTTTATTATTACGTCGTCCGCCAGGACGTGAGGCGTATCCTGGAGACGTTTTCTACTTACATTCCCGTTTACTAGAGCGTTCGGCAAAAATAATCAATAATGATGCTATTGCTAAAAACATGAATGACTTGCCTGATTCTTTAAAACCTTTAGTTAAAGGGGGTGGTTCATTAACGGCATTACCAATTATTGAAACACAAGCGGGAGACGTATCAGCATATATTCCAACCAATGTAATTTCCATCACAGATGGACAGATTTTCTTAGATGGAGATTTGTTTAACTCAGGAGTGCGTCCTGCAATTAATGTTGGTATTTCCGTATCTCGTGTTGGGGGTAATGCTCAGATTAAATCAATGAAAAAAGTAGCGGGAACATTAAAATTAGACCAGGCACAATATCGTGAATTAGAAGCATTTGCTAAGTTTGGTTCAGATTTAGATGCGGTTACTTTAAATGTTATTGAAAAAGGAAAACGTAATGTGGAAATTTTAAAACAAGCTCAAAACGATCCTTTTAAAGTTGAAGATCAAATTGCAATTATTTATGCAGGATCTAAAAACTTATTAAGAGATGTGCCTGTTGAAAGAATAAAAGAATTTCAAACAGATTATTTAGAGTTTCTAAGAGCAAAACACAGTAATGTTTTAGCTGATTTAAAAGCTGGTAAATTAACAGATGAAGTTACTGACACATTAACCGCAGTAGCAAAAGATTTATCAAGTAAATTTAAAGCATAATTAGATTTTAGTGTTGAGTAGTGAATGGATTCAATCACTACTCAATACTCAATACTAACAAATATGGCAAACTTAAAAGAAATACGTAACAGAATAACATCAGTATCTTCTACTATGCAGATTACCAGTGCCATGAAAATGGTGTCTGCTGCAAAATTGAAGAAGGCACAGGATGCTATTACAGCCATGCGTCCTTATGCAGATAAGTTAACGGAGCTTTTACAAAGTTTAAGTGCAACGTTAGATGCAGATACAGGAAGCAAATATTCAAAACAACGTGAAGTTAATAAGGTTTTAATTGTTCCCATAACGTCAAACAGAGGCTTATGTGGGGCTTTTAATTCAAATATTATTAAACAAACACAAGAGTTAATCAGTAATGATTATGCTGGTAAAAAAGTATCCATTTTCGCCATTGGTAAGAAAGGAAATGATGCTTTTGCTAAGAAAAAAATTGTTGTGGCAAATGAGAGCAGTGTTTTTGATGATTTAACTTTTGAAAATGTGGCGGATATTGCACAGGTATTGATGCATAAATTTGTTTCTGCTGAGTATGACAAAATAGTCATTGTGTATAATAAGTTTAAAAACGCAGCGACTCAAGAAGTAATGACTGAGCAATTTTTACCAATTGTTCCAACACAACAAGACGCTCATGTTAATTTGGATTATATTTTTGAACCTTCAAAAGTAGAAATTGTTGAACAATTAATTCCAAAATCGTTAAAAACACAATTATATAAAGGAATTAGAGATTCTTTTGCAAGTGAACATGGTGCGCGTATGACAGCAATGCATAAGGCAACAGATAATGCCACTGAGTTAAGAGATCAACTTAAATTAACTTATAATAAAGCACGACAAGCGGCAATTACCAATGAAATCCTGGAGATTGTAGGTGGTGCAGAAGCTTTAAACAATTAGAAGGAGTTCAAATAAAATAGTTTTTATAAAATTTAAAGCCCTCAAAGTAATGAGGGTTTTTTTATGGCATTAATTTTGAAAAGGTATCTTTATATTTTAAATAATAATACTATGCAATTACTGAAAAACGCATTTTTCCTTCTTTCTCTATGTCTTATAGGATTTCTTGTGTCAAAATGCAGTAGTGCGCAAAAATCACAAACAAATGTTCCTTTCCAAATAGGAGCGTGCTACTACCAAAAATGGATAGCAGGGGTTGAAGGGGGCGGATCAGGAATTGATTTATATATTCCAATAATTTCAAATGGGAATATAACAGAATTAGACAGTGTTTATTTTCAAGGTAAAGGCACTAAACTTGAATTTAAAAATGATTCATTAGCTATTGGACGGTTTACTGCAGATTTAAACAAAAAAAAGGATCTTATCATGAGTAATGAGCCCTATGCGGAATACGGAAATCAAGTAGATCAACCCTCACTAAAAAAATGGCCCACTCTAAAGAATAATCAATGCGTTATTTCTTATAAAGCAGGATCTAAAATTAGGTATTTTATGATTGATAATATTGCAAAAAAGCCATTACTTGCATATCCAAGTGCACCTCGTAATAAGGAATAATGTATTTTTGCTTTAGAATTGCTAAAAACGTAATTTTAGCTGGATAAAAATTAACTGTTGGGCGTACTCAAAACATTATTCAAGCAAACATTTATATATGGTTTAGCAACTGTTTTACCCAGAATGTTGAGCTTTATTTTAGTGCCGCTATATACTACAAAAGGGGTCTTATCTTCAGTAGCTGAATATGGCCAAGTATCTGTTATTTTCTCTTATTTTGTCCTTTTTAATGTGGTATTGGCTTATGGAATGGAGACTGCTTTTTTTCGTTTTTTCAATAAAGAAGATGAAAAGAATCAAGTGGTGGGAACCTCTACTATTTCTTTAATAATTTCATCTTTTGGGTTTTTTATATTAGCATTAATATGCCAAAATCAGATTGCGGCTTTTATAGATATTGATGTTAAATACATCAATTTAGTGATATGGATTTTGCTTTTGGATGCGCTTACAATTATCCCTTTCGCTTGGCTAAGAGCAACCCAAAGGCCTATGCGATACGCCTTTATTAAGATTTTAAATGTGATTATTAATTTTTTTTTTTTTTTTCTTATTAGCATTAAAGAACTTAGCTTCAAAAGGGGCCTTTTTTGAAAGTATTTATAGGACAAATTTTGAAATTAGCTATATTTTTATCGCTAATTTGATTGCCAGCGGTATTACTTTATTAATAGTGATTCCATTCTATATTAAAACCAAATATGTGTTTAATAAAGAACTTTGGAAATCAATGATGCGGTATGCTTTTCCAGTGTTAGTAGCTGGTGTAGCCTTTTCAATCAATGAAACTTTTGACAGAATCCTTCTTAAGGAATTATTACCTCCAAACATTGCCGACACAGATATTGGAATGTACTCTGCATGTTATAAAATTGCTTTGTTCATGACTTTGTTTGCAACTGCTTATAGATTGGGTATTGAACCTTTCTTTTTTAGTCACGCTAAAAGTGAAAACCCTCAAAAGAATTATGCTATTATTTTGGAGTTTTTTGTTGCCTTCGGGTCCATTATATTGTTATCGGTAGTTGTTTTTGCAGACGTTTTAAAACCTTATATAGTGAGAAGTGAAGCTTACTGGGAAGCTATGTGGGTGGTGCCAATAATTTTAATAGCAAATTTCTGTTTAGGTATTTATCACAATCTTTCGGTATGGTATAAGATCACAGATAAAACAAAATTTGGTGCTTATATTTCTATTGTTGGTGCGGTAGTCACTTTAGTTTTGAATATATTGTTTATAAAAGAATTTAGCTATAAAGCATCTGCCGTTGCTACATTAGTGGCATATAGTATAATGATGATTTTATCTTATTACTATGGGCGAAAATACTATCCCATACCTTATAACCTAAAAAAAATAGGACTTTATTTAATGCTATCTATTGGATTTTCTCTGTTGTCGTTCTATAAATTTAGAGAAGATTATAGCATTGGGATACCAATGTTAATTGTATTTTTGACAATTATTTTTATTTCAGAAAAAAATCAATTAAAGCAATTATTAAAAAAATAATATGCAAATAAAAATTATCAATCAATCAACTTATAATTTGCCAGGTTATGAAACAATTGCTTCGGCTGGCATGGATTTAAGAGCCCATATTTCAGAAGCAATCACTTTAAAGCCTTTAGGCAGAGCCATTGTTAGAACAGGCTTATTTATAGAGCTTCCATTAGGATATGAAGCACAGGTGAGGCCCAGAAGTGGTCTTGCCGCAAAAAAAGGAATTACCGTGTTAAATGCTCCTGGCACGATTGATGCCGATTACAGAGGCGAAATAGGTGTTATTTTAGTTAATCTTTCAAATGAAGATTTTGTAATTGAAACGGGTGAACGCATTGCCCAATTAGTGATTGCCAAACATGAACGTGCGGANTGGAAACAAGTAGANGAACTTTCTGAAACCTCCAGAGGTCAGGGTGGTTTTGGAAGCACTGGGACAAAGTAACAAAAAGAAAGAATATTAAAATAGAAAAAGGATCATATGAAAATAATAGTACCTATGGCGGGAAGAGGCTCTCGCTTAAGACCACATAGTTTAACAGTACCAAAACCATTAATTCCAGTGGCGGGACAACCTATTGTCCATAGATTGGTGAAAGATATAGCCAAGGTTTTAAAACAACCTATTGACGAAATCGCCTTTGTTCTTGGAGATCCGGCTTTTTTTGGTGACGATGTGGTTGATAGTTTAAAGGCCTTAGCTAATAATTTAGGGGCTAAAGCGTCTATTTATAGACAAGACCAGCCCTTAGGGACAGGTCATGCCATTATGTGTGCTAAAGACTCATTGTCTGGGCCAGCGGTTATTGCGTATGCAGACACGCTTATAAGAGCAAATTTCAGCCTAGATCCGGAAGCTGATGCTGTTATTTGGGTAAAGCAAGTTGATAAGCCAGAGGCCTTTGGAGTAGTTAAATTAAATTCAAAACAAGAAATTGTTGAGCTGGTTGAAAAACCAAAAGAATTTGTAAGTGATTTAGCGGTTATAGGGATATACTACTTCAAAGAAGTTGGAGAATTAAAACAACAGTTACAACACGTTTTGGACAATAATATAGTCAATGGCGGTGAGTATCAAATTAATGATGGTATTAAGGGGATGATGGCCAAAGGAAAAGTATTTAAAACCGGCCAGGTTGATGAGTGGATGGATTGTGGTAACAAAGCCGTTACAGTCGAAACCAATACCAGAATGCTTGGTTTCTTGGAGTCTGATGGAGAAGAACAAATGATTGCAACAACTGTTAAAATGAACAATTCTAAAATTACAGAGCCTTGTTTTATTGGAGAAGATGTAGTTTTAAATAATGCCACCATTGGACCAAATGTATCCATTGGTGATAAGTGTACTATAGAAAATGCCACTATTAAAAACAGTTTAATACAAACCAATACCACTATCAAAAATGCCCATTTAGAGGATGCCATGATAGGTAATTATGTGTTTTATGACGGTAATTTTAAAGCAGTAAGTCTTGGTGATTATTCTGTTTTGGAATAAGATTTGATAATACTATTGTTTCAGACTCAAACAATTAAAATTGAAAGATAAAGTCTATATACTATTTGTTTTTTTAGGCCTGCTATTGGCTCCACAATCTCAATTTGCACAGGTGGATTTTAACAAAAAACCAGATGATGATTTAGGAGATTTGGAGGATCAATTTCAGGAGTTGTTTTTTGAAGCTCTAAAACAAAAAGGCATTGAAAATTATGACCGCTCTGTTGAAGCCCTTATAAAATGCATTGCAATAGATAATTCTCAATCTGTTTTATATTTTGAACTAGGTAAAAATTATATTCAGCTTAAAAATTTTGGAGCTGCTGAAGAGGCTTTAAAAACGGCGGTAGACAAACAGCAAGATAATGAATGGTATTTAGAGGCGCTTTATAGTTTATATGTTCAGCAAAATGAGCAAGATAATGCCATTAAAACACTCAAGCATCTTGTAAGTTATCATCCTGATTACAAAGAAGAGTTAGTGGCTCTATATCTGTCTGCTAAAAAATATAATGAAGCTTTGAAACTATTAGATGAGCTTGATGATGAATTGGGAATATCGGGAACAAGAGATTATATGCGCAATCAAATTTATGCCGCTACAGGTCGCAAAAAAGATCAGATAAAAAATTTAGAAAAACGCGTGGATGATAATCCGGATAAAGAAGCTAATTATTTAGCGCTTATTTACCGTTATAGTGAGAACAATGAAAATGAAAAGGCTTTTGAAACAGCAAAAGAGTTGCTTAAAGTTAATCCTAATTCTCAACTGGTCCACCTGGCACTTTATAAGTTTTATTTAGAAAAGAATGAGCCCGAAAAAGCGATAGAGTCTATGAAGATTGTTGTTCAAAGCGGTCAGATAAAACCAGAAGCAAAACTAAAAGTACTTTCAGATTTTATCGCTTTTGTTGGTAAAAATCCTCAGTATGAATCTGCTTTAGTTGAAGCGACAACTCTGGCGGGAGATACCAAAACTTCAAAATCATTTGTAGAAATAGCTCAATATTATTTAAGCAAAGGCGATAAGAATAAAGCTTTAGAATATTATGAACAAGCCTTAGCGCTGGAGGGTGATGACTTTGGTGTTTTACGTAATATTTTGTTATTGCACATTGATTTAATGCAGTACGATGAAGCGGCTTTAAAATCTAAAAAAGCCCTTGATAAATATCCATCAATGCCTATATTATATTTAATAAATGGCGTTGCTTTGAATAAACTGAAAAGAGCAGAAGAAGCAGTTTCTGTTTTAGAAGAAGGATTAGATTATATTATTGATGACACCAAAATGGAAATTGATTTTTATAACCAATTAAGTGTTACCTATACCTTACTAAACAATGAATTGAAGGCAAAAGCGTTTAGTGATAAAGCAAAAAAGTTAGAAAACCCAAATTAGGAACTCTTATATGCACCATAAAAGTCGCTGTTTAATCGCAATTATATTTATTTTATTCATTCTTACTACAAGTTGTAAATCTACCAAAACAATAAGATCGGGTTCTAGTAATTTAAATTTATCAACCAAACAGCTGATTAAGGAGAACACAAAAAAGGCAGCAACATTTAAAACCTTATCCGCTCGCGTAAAATTAGACATATATCAAGGCGAAAAATTAAATGGGTATACCGTTAACATGCGTATGGAAAAAGACCAGAAAATCTTAATCATGTCCACGCCCATATCCGTTGTTAAAGCATTAATAACCCCGGAAAAAGTAAGTTTTTATAATAAGTTAGACAACACCTATTTTGAAGGAGATTTTAAATATTTAAGCGATTTATTAGGCACCGATTTAGATTTTCAAAAAGTGCAAAACTTATTACTCGGCGAAGCCCTATTTGGTTTAAAGGATGGTGCATTTGAAGCCACTGTGAATGAAAAAGAGTATGTTGTGGCGCCAAAAGAACAAAAAGCGCTGTTTGAGTTGTTTTATTTGATAGATCCTTCTCATTTTAAAATAACTTCACAACAAATCTCTCAACCCCAAAAACAAAGACTTCTTCAAATTGATTATAAATCCTATCAGAAAGTAGATAAACAAATTTTACCAGAAAGCATAAAAGTTATTGCCGTTGAAGCTGCTGAAGAAATGATTATTGAGTTGGAATTTAAAGCGGTATCTTTGAATGAAGATTTACGATTTCCTTTTAAAATACCATCCGGACTTAAAGAAATTAAGCTTTAATGAACAGTAGAAATCACATTTTTAAATTAATGCTTTGCTTGTTGCTACTTGCGAATGGAATTGGATTTTCTCAAAATAAAAAGCAACAGGAACTAGAAGAGAGGAGACAAGAGTTAAGGCAAGAAATCAATAAGATTAACCAGTTACAGCAAGAAAATAAATCTAAAGAGAAATCACAATTATCATTAATACTTAACTACAATTATAAAATTAGTGTTCTTAATAATCTGATTTCTGTTACCAATCAGCAAGCCAATCTTTTAACACGAGAAATCAATTCCAATCAGAAAAAAATAACAAAACTCCGTGATGACCTAAAAGCTCTTAAAGAAGATTATGCGGCGATGATTGTGAAATCATATAAAAGTAAAAATCAGCAAAGCAGAATTATGTTTTTGTTGTCTTCAGATAATTTCAAACAGGCATATAAGCGCTTACAATATATGAAGCAATATTCTGACCACCAAAAACAACAGGGTCAGGAAATTAAGACTAAAAGTGAAGAATTACAAAGTATAAATGCCAATCTTCTAGTACAGAAGGCAGACAAGCAAAAATTGATTAATGAGAATAGAGTTGTTCAAAAGACCCTGGAAGAGGAACGGAAACAACACCAAGCTCTTATGACTTCAATTAAGAAAAACATTAATGTTTATGCGGCTCAAATAAAAGCGAAACAACAAGAAGCGGATAGAATTGATAGAGAAATAGACAAAATAATTAGAGAAGCTATTGTTACGTCTAATAAAAAAGCTGGAAAATCTGAAACCTCTGTAGGGTTTTCATTAACTGCTGAAGAAAAAGTATTGGCTTCAAATTTTGTTTCCAATAAAGGCAAATTGCCATGGCCGGTAGAAAAGGGGTTCGTTACCCTGGGATATGGAACCCAGCCATCACCTATTGATAAATCAGTATCAATAAGGAGTAACGGCGTGCGTATTGCTACTGAAAAAGGGGCTAAGGTTAGAGCTGTTTTTAGTGGGGAGGTAAGTAGGATTGTAGTAATAAAGAACTCAAATCCTATTGTTATGATACGACATGGAAATTTTATTACAGCCTATAAAAATCTTTCAAAAGTATATGTTAAGGAAGGAGACAAAGTAACTACAAAACAAGATATTGGAGAAGTTTTTACGAATCCATCAAACGGAGATACTATTTTAAATTTTATTATTTACGAAAACCTAAACACTTTAAATCCAGCGGAATGGATTTATAAAATGTAAGCCGTTTAATTATTTTCACATTTTAAGGTAAGCGTATCCTCTTCTTGTTTTTCTGTTATGTTTTCCATTCCAATAATAGTATGTGCTGCCTTTTACGCTAAAAAGGGTATAATGTCTTGGAGGTGTTTTAATAACTCTTATTTTATTACTTCTGGCAATCCAATATGAGTGGGTAAGATGCTTAAAACGAAAAACAGAAATAAAAAGAAGATGAGAGTTCTCATAGCTTTTAAAATTGGGGGATTAGCCATAAGATTTTGGACCTTAAAAAAGTTTAATTAAACAAATAAAGCTTTTAATTCTGTGGCTTCATTTGGTTTTATTTTACCTGCCAACAACAAACTTAATTGTTTTCTTCTTAAAGCGGCCATATACCGTTCTTTTTCAAGTTTCGTTTCAGGTAAAACCTCTGGAACGGCTATTGGTTTTCCTGTTTCATCAACGGCTACAAAGGTGTAAATGGCTTCATTGGCCTTCGTTTTAGCTCCAGATTCTCTGTCTTCAATCCAAACATCAATAAACACTTCCATAGAGGTGTTAAAAGCTCTTGAAACCTTTGCTTCAACTGTAACGACACTGCCTAATGGAACAGCTCTGTTAAAAGCCACATGATTTACCGAAGCGGTTACCACAATGCGCCTAGAGTGTCTTCTTGCTGAAATGCTGGCAGCTCTGTCCATTCGTGCTAATAATTCACCTCCAAATAAATTGTTTAAAGGATTGGTTTCTCCAGGAAGGACCATGTCGGTCATTATGGTTTTTGATTGTTCAGGTGTTTTTGCTTGCATCAGATCATTTTTTTGATGATGGTGCAAAGGTAAAACGAATTTGGCGTTTTACTATAGGGTTTTAAATATTATTAAAACAGTTTTCGCTTTAAAAGGAAATATTTTCAGAATAAGAAATGGAAGAATTAATCTAACTCTTTAACCAGTAACCAAGCGTCTTTGTTACTTGTTTTTCTGATTTTGTGAAGGGCAACAAGCGCCTCTTCACCGGTTTCATAACTGGCATAAACAACTTCATGTAAACCATACTTGTTAACCCCAATTTTTCTAGCCTTGAAACCATCAGCTTTTAACTGTGTAATTTTTTTATCACAGTTTTCTTCTACTCTAAAAGCACCAGCCACAATATGATAATTGCCGGTTTGTTTAGTAACATTAAAAGTCACTGCGGGAAGCGGGTTATCTATTACAAAAGTAGCTTGTTGAATTTTATTGTCTAATTGCTCAAACGCTTCTTCTTGGGCCAATTGATTATGTGTTTCTATTTGATTTACATAATAATTTGAAGCCACATATCCCCCCAAGGTTAAAGCTATTATGGCTACAGCCGCATATCTTAAATAAGGTGGTGATTTGCGTTTTTCAGGAGTGAATGCAACAGGAATTTCTTTTTCAATAGTTTGAGCCGTTTCTTTATAAACTTCTCTTGTTATAGAAGGAGACACAAATTGAGCTAATCCAAAGGAATCTGTTAAATAATTCAGATGATAAGAGGGCTCAAAGAGAATTTTACCTTCACTATTAAAAACAATTTCTCCTATATTATTAAAAGTAAGTGTTTCACCTTGTGTTAAAAGCGATTTAAGAATTTTAACCCGTTTTTGAATTTTTTCGTTAGCAACTTCAAAAGGGATTTTTTCCACCTCAGCAATGTAACGCGCTAATAAGCCGTCATTTCTTTGAATTTGCTCATTAAATGACAGATTTTTTTTGGGTGGATAAAAGGAATTAGTGGCATCATTTATAACAGCTGGTACACGTTGTGTTAAAAAAGCACCAAATTCAGGAACTGTTACACATTCATATCTATATAGTAAATCGCTGATGTAGGTCTCTAATTGCATAATAACAAAGTTAATAAATTATGCTATTTAGATAACATTTTGTAAAAACAATTTATTTACAGCATAAAAATTAGTTACTTGTATGCTTTAAATCAAAGTTTTAGAATGACAGAAAAAGACCTGATTAATGTTTTAGCCTTACAACATGTAACCAATATTGGGGATATAACTACAAAGAAACTGATTTCACATTGTGGTTCTGCTGAAGAAGTCTTTAAAGAAAAGAAGCATAATCTATTAAAAATTGAAGGTATTGGAAGTGTCATAATTAATGATTTATTTGATGTGAGTCATCATAAAGCGGCCGAAGAGGAACTACATTTTATAAAGAGCAACAATATTATTTGTTTATATTTCAACGAAGAAAACTATCCGGAGAAACTAAAGCATTGTGTTGATGGGCCTGTTTTACTATTTCAATCAGGCGCAATTAATCTAAAAAATCAGCACATCATAAGTATTGTGGGCACAAGAAAGATTACTACTCAAGGCATGGCATTTTGTGAAATGTTATTGGAACAACTGGCGCCTTATAATCCAATTATTGTGTCTGGCTTTGCATATGGAACGGATATCACTGCTCACAAGGCAGCATTAAAGAATAATTTACAAACCATTGGATGTTTGGCTCATGGTTTAAATCAAATTTATCCTAAAGTGCATAAAAAATATGTTGCTGATATTGAGAAAAATGGCGGGTTTTATACCGACTTTTGGAGTAGTGATACGTTTGATAAAAACAATTTTTTAAAGCGAAATAGAGTGATTGCGGGTTTGAGTGAAGCTACCATTGTTATTGAATCTGCTGAAAGAGGTGGAAGCCTTGTTACTGCTGATATTGCTAATTCTTATAACAGAGATGTGTTTGCTGTTCCCGGAAGAACAACGGATTCACAAAGTATAGGATGTAATAATTTAATTAAATACCAAAAAGCACAGATGTTAACAAACCCTTTGGACATTCCGTATATTTTAAATTGGCAACTAGAAACAGATGTTACACCAAGTATTCAAAAACAATTGTTTGTTGAACTTGATGAGCAAGAAAAAGTAATTTACAACTATTTAAAAGAAAACAACAAACAACAACTGGATACCATTGCCTTAAGTTGTAATATGCCCATTTTCAAAATTGCAGGAATCCTTCTTAATATGGAATTAAAAGGGGTTATTAGGCCGTTACCGGGGAAACTATTTGAGCTTATTTAATTTTTTATATTCAACAAAAAAGTTAACAAGAACAGCTACAATTATAAGAGCTCCAACCATCACAGTCCAGCGCTTACCTTTATCAGACAGGAACTGAGATAAAATCATAAACCCCTGAGAAATAGTCATTAGTATAGTAAACCAAATAAGTTTTTTCATTTTAATACCCCGCTTTTTTTCGCACCCTGCTCAGTACTGAGTTGGCTACTAATTTTGCTTTTTCGGCGCCAATTGATAAGGCTTTATCAATTTCATTTAGATTGTTCATAAAATGATTGTATAGCTCTCTTTCCTTGGAGAATTTATCGATAATCAGTTCAAAAACAGCCTGCTTAGCATGTCCATAACCGTAATGACCATTTTCATAATTAGCCTTCATAACTTCAATCTGCTCTTTAGTGGCTAATAGGCTATAAATAGCAAAACAGTTACAGCTTTTCCAGTCTTTTGGATCTTCAAGAGGGGTGCTGTCCGTTTGAATGGACATGATCTGTTTACGCAATTTTTTATCGTCTAAAAAGATATTAATAATATTACCTCTGCTTTTGCTCATTTTTTCACCATCAGTCCCTGGAATCAACATGGTATTTTCCTGGACTTTTCCTTCAGGCATTACAAAAGTTTCACCCATTTTAGCATGAAATCTGGATGCTACATCGCGTGTCATCTCAATATGTTGCAGCTGATCTTTACCAACCGGAACAATATTGGCATCATATAATAAAATGTCAGCCGCCATA
>BS_KBA_SWE02_21mDRAFT_10000092_pt1 | contig 28842 bp, 31 predicted proteins | sample BalSeasSWE02_21m_FD_9196 | JGI IMG/M metagenome (IMG submission 9196)
TTTGTTATCTGTTATTATTTCAACTTCCGATGTAACAAAACCTTCTTTTTCAGCAATAATTTTGTATGAAGTATCACACCCAACTTTAAAATTAAACTTTGAATCTACTTTTGTTAGCTGGGATTCTTTCAATTCATTATTTATAAACAGACTCACCTTTGTTTTTATAAGTTGTTTGTTGTCTTTTTCGTTCAATACAAAACCTGAGATCGCTTGAATACATTCTACAGGCGTTAAAACTATATTTCTATCGTTTGAAAAATCAAGTTTGTTATCTGTTATTATTTCAACTTCAGATGTAACAAAACCTTCTTTTTCGGCAATAATTTTATACGAAGTATCACACCCAACTTTAAAATTAAACTTAGAATCAACTTTTGTTAGCTGTGATTCTTTCAATTCATTATCTATAAACAAACTCACTTTTGTTTGTGCTAGTTGTTTGTTGTCTTTTTCGTTTAATACAATACCTGAGATCGTTTGAATACACTCCACAGGTGTTAAAACTATATTATTGTCGATAAAATTATCCTGCCTGTCATCTGATAATAATGTTACTTCTGAAGGTAAAAAGCCTTCTTTTTCGGCAATAATTTTAATAGAAGAGTTGCAATTTAAAATAAAATTAAACTTTGAATCAACTTGTGTAATTTGAGTATCTGTTAATACACCATAAATAAACAAACTTACTTTAGCCTGGTCCAATTGCTTATTGTCTTTTTCATTTAAAACAAAACCAGATATGGTTTGCTTACATTCCTCAGGAGTTAAAACTATGTTTTCATCAATTAAAAAATAAGGCCTGTTATCGGTTATTAATGCAACTTCCGAAGATACAAATCCACTTTTTTCAGCAACAATTTTATAAGTATCCTTACAGTTTACGAAAAAATTAAATTTTAAACCTAATTTGGTTAACTGTGTTTCTTTCAATTCATTATTAACAAACAAACTTACTTTTGCTTGAATTAGTTGTTTTTTACCAACTTCATTTAGTACATATCCTGAAACAGTATGAGAACATTCAATTGGAGCTAAAAGAATATCTTTGTTATTAGCAAAACCAGTATTGCCATTAGTAACCAAGTCAATTTCTGATGAAATAAAGCCCTCTTTTTTAATAATAATTTTATAGGATGTGTCACATTTCACTTTAAAATTAAATTTTGAATCTTCAGCAGTAATTTTCGTTTCAATTAATTCATTGTCAACAAATAAACTAACATTTACTTGTGATATTTGCCTGTTGTCTTTTTCATTGAATACTAAACCAGCAATAGTTTGCAAACATTCTTCATCCTTAATTTTAAAAGCATAAATATCAACACCACCTTTGCTGTCTATTCGGTTAGAAGTGAAGAAACCATAATTATTTTTATTGTTAATCACATATGCGAAATCATCATATTTACTGTTGATAGGCGATGGTAAATTTTCAGATGGAAGGTAGTTTCCGTTTTCAAATTTACTTTTAAAAATATCAAAGCCTCCAATTCCTTTGTGACCATAAGAAGCAAAGTAGAGTGTATTATTTTTGTCAATAAACGGAAATATTTCATCTTCTTTGGTATTTATTGTTTTGCCTAAATTCTTAGGTTTACTATAGGTGTCATTATCAAATATATCTACAACATAAATATCAGTTCCTCCATTTCCATTTGGCATATCAGAAGCAAAAAAAAGTTGTTTTCCATCTTTACTTACTTCTGGATAACGAACTGAATAAGCTTCACTATTAAAAGGTAAATGCCTGATATTTGAGATTTCAAAACGTTCATTGATAGAAGCTTTCATTAATTGTAATGACTTCCATTTTGCTGAATCTTTTCTTGATTGCGTATTATAAAAATTATTCCATGTGAAATAAATTGTTTTACCATCAGGTGTGAATGAAATATCTGATTCAAAGAATTTGGAATCCAATTCATTTGAAAATTTACCTGTTTCAATTATGTCCCCATTATCGGAAACAATGCCCTGATACAAATCTAAAAACAATTGTTGATTCGTTTCTCGTCTGCTTTTTGAGAAATTTTTATCGCTTTCAACTTTTTTTGAAGAGGCGAAAATTACAGTATTTGAATTGAAATAAGTAATCCCAAATTCTGCATATGAAGAGTTAATTGAAGTGTTAGAAATTTCAATTTCTTTTTCTTGTGCACTTAAAATAGTAGCAAAAAAAATGAAGATTACACTGCAAAATATTTTCATTGAAATAAATTATTTTTTATTGGAAAGCTTTTCGAAAACCCAAGCAGGACCAATTAATAAAAACTGTAAGTCTTTAAAAAATGAAGGTTTTTTCCCTTCTAATTTATGACCATAAAATTGACCAATCCAGGCAATTACGAAAATAATTAATGAAGTGTAAAAGAGAGGTAAAACCATTGATAAATAGTAATTCCCAATTAAACAAATTATAGAAAAAACAAACATTTTAATAAAAATTGATATAGACAACCTAAAATAAAATACCATTAATATAAGTAATACGATTGCTGCCCAATTTTCAATAATTGGATCGTTGAATTTAAATAATTCAGCAATAGAATTTGAAGAAATACTCATCAACATTCCAACAATGCTAAAAAAAATAGCTGGTACACAAATAAAATGTATGGCCTGGTTTGTTTTGTTTTGATGACTTTCGGCATATTCATTAAACCACTGTTGCTGTGTTTTCATTTTTTATTCTTTTTATTTTAACAATTCTTTTTGCTAGTTAACACACGTTAACGTTATTACTAAACAGAAACGGTATTATTGTTTTAAATTTGAAATTCAAATACTTGTTAAAGATATTAAAAAAACAATTATTAGCGCTATTACACAATATTTAAGAATTAATGCTTCAGAACAATTTTAAAACAATACTATTATTTTTACTTTTAACTATTCATAATTTAACAGCTCAAACCCTGAGCGGAATTGTTTTAGATGAAGATAAACTACCACTTGAATTTGTTTCCGTAGCGTTATTACAAACAAAAGACTCATTACTAGTCAAGTACACTTCAACTGATATTAATGGGGGATTTGAAATTTCAGATATAAAAAGCAATACCTATTTACTTCAAATTTATTTAATGACTTATGAAGCTAAACAAACCATTATTAAAATAGAAAAACCTATTATAAAACTAGATACTACAATTTTAAACCGCGAAGTTAATAGCTTAGATGAAGTGCTTATTAATGCTTTTATTCCTATTAAAATTAAACAAGATACGGTGGCTTTTAATACAAAGGCTTTTAAAGTTAGACAAGATGATAATGTAGGTGAATTGATTAAAAAATTACCCGGAATTGAAGTTGAGGCAAATGGTACTGTGATTGCCCAAGGGGAGGAAGTAACAAAAATTTTGGTAGATGGAAAAGAATTTTTCACAAACGATCCTACAATAGCGCTTCAAAATTTGTCGGCTGATGCTATTGAAAGTATTGAAATTATAGATGAGAGTAGTGATGATTCAAGAGTTTCTGGAATTAAAGATGGAGAAAAATCAAAAGTAATTAACTTGGTTTTAAAACCCGGAAAAAAAATTGGGTATTTTGGTAAAGCAGGCGCAGGTTACGGAACCAACGATAGATATACTACTAATTTAGATTTAAATAGTTTTACAAAAAAAACACAAGTTGCTGTTTTTGGAAAATTAAATAACATTAATGATACGGGTGCTTCAATTTTCGATAGAGCAGGCGCAAAAAGTAATACTAGCAATGGTTTTCTAACTACAGGAACGTCAGGAGCAAATTTTAATTATGAAATTAAGTCAGACTATAATTTTAATGTAGATTATTATTATGGATATTCCGATAATAAGCAAGCATCTACAACAAACAGAACCGAGTTTACAAATAATGGTTCTTTTGATTCTAAAATAGACAATGTTAGTAATGAAGTTTCAAATAATAACAATGTAAATTTTAGTTTAAGAGATCGTTCTAAAAAGGGATCTTATTTATTATTAAGAGGTAAATTTAAAAGCGATAATAGGGTTTCAGATGGAGCCAGTAAATCAATTTATTACAATGATGATGGGAGTGAAGATACCAGCAGTGATAGGATTACAAATAGTGAAGATAAACGCAATGATGGTGAGTTGAATTTTTCGTATCGTAAAAAATTAGATAATACTGGTAGAAATATAAGATTTGGTTCAGGAGTGATTTTTAATAATTATTTCGATCAAAATTATCAACAATCGGTCAATGAATACAATTTATCTGATCCTGGTGAATATAAAAAATCGAATGAAATAATTACACGGGATGATAAGAATAATGGTTTTAAATACGATTGGTCTGTACGTTATACAGAACCAATAATTGAACATCATTATTTAAATTTTACTTCTTCTTTAAATAATGAAGTTAGAGATTTAGATTTGGAACAAACTAAATTCGAAAATGATCAGGAAAAACCTAGTTTTGATCATATTCAAAATTATAATAAAGAACAATATGATAATGAAATTGGATATTTATTTAGTAAATCAAAAATGCAATTTTCACTTTCTGGAAATTACGATATTAAGAAACAGCATTTTGAAATTGATGAAATCAACGTTTTAAATAAAACATATACAAATATTTTACCAAAAGCATTTTTAAATTACGAAATTAAAAAAGGAAAAGAATTAAGATTTTATTATAATAAAACTATCATAATTCCAAATGTAGCCCAAATTTCTCCAATTATTAATGATTTCAACCCATTAAGAGTTTCAGTAGGAAACCCAAATCTCACAGCTTCAGAATCTCAAAATGTGAATGCACGTTTTTTCTCACATAGTTTTAACAGTGCCAATAGTTTCTTTATTTATTTAAAGTATAATAAAATAAACAATGCAATTGTTTCAAAAGTGTATTATGATGATAACAGGGTTAGATATTCTACTTTTGATAATTATGGTGACAGATCCAATCTAAGTGGTAATATGCATTTTAGCAAAAAAATAAGTAAAATTAATGTTAGATATGCCGTAAGACTAAATGGAGGTATGTATGATAGAACTACCATTCTTTCCAATGAATACAATGTGATAAAATCCAAATCTACAGGAGGGGGTATCAGTTTTAGTAATATTAATAAAAATATTTTTGATGTTACAGTTGGAGCTAAGCTCAACTACACAAATACCACCTACTCTTTAAAAAATACGGAAAATAATAATTTAGAACAAAGCTATTATACAAAGTTTGACTACGATATAACGAACAGTATAAATTTTAATTCAGAATTTAATTACACTTTATATTCTGATAGTAATTTTGATTCACAGGCTATTCCAATTTGGAATGCAGCTGTTGAATATGTTTTTATGAATGGGAAAAGAGGGAATTTAAAATTTCAGGTATATGATATTTTAAATAAAGATGTAGGGGTATATATTAGAAGTACTCCTGATTTTTACGAAGAAACATTTAGAAAAAATCTAGGTACTTATGCGATGCTAAGTTTCAGTTATAATTTAAAACCGCCAACAGATAAAAAAAGTAAAAGAAGTGGCGAGGGAGAAAAAAGACATCATATTTAAAATACTATTTTAACCAGCTTTTTCGCTGCATTAAATTGTAAATATGTGCATAATGATGGTTACAATGCCAAGCATAAATACCAATATTTTGAGCTAAAGAAACCGCTTTATTACCTTCAGGATGTATAAATATTTTTTCAAAATCATTGTTGTTTAAGCCCTTTAGAAGATATACCCATTTTGCGTGTAAAGATTTTAACATGTTGATTGAAAGTGAAATAGGAGCATTTTTACTATCGAATAATGCTGCCCAACGTTCTTCATAATACGCTTTTATAATTGGCTTATCCTCGGTTAAAGTCCATTTAAAACGAATATAACTATTGGTATGACTATCTGCACAATGGTGAATAACTTGTCTAATAGTCCAACCATCAGTTCTGTAACAAGTCTTTAATTGATTATCAGTTAAATGTTGAACTAATTTTTCTAATTTAGCAGGAAAATCTTCAATAGTTTTTATCCACTCAATTAATAATATATCACTAATTTCTGAAGGGATTTCTGCTTTTCCAATAGGATATTTTAATTTTTCTAACATTTTTTTTCTGATATTTAGTATCAAGTATCTTTTGAATGAGGTATTTGGAATCTAAAATTTAATACTGCCAACTGTGACTTTAAACTGCTAACTAACCTCTATTTTTTTTCATATTTTTCAATAAACTTTTTTGCGCGTTGATTGCCTGAATCAATGTTCAAAGATTTTTTATAAAATTCAATGGCTTGTAAAGTATCTCCACTTTGTTTCAAAGCATCGGCATAACTGTCATAAACATTAGCGCTGTTTGGGTGCAATTTCACATTTAATTTAAAAACCAACAATGCTTTATCATAATTTTTATCACCTAATTCTTTGTATCCTAATTTATTAAAGTTATTTTCATTAATTGCACTATCTAAAGAATCGTTTTTTTGAATGTTTAAATAAGCTTCCAAGGCCTTGTCGAACTGATTACTTTCTATATATTCACTTGGGATTTTTTCGTATAAATCTAATTTTCTGAATTTGAATGCAATGGTGTCTTTTTCCTCTTTTGGAACAAAAATCAGATAGTTTTTATCATTATAGTGGTCTGTAATAAAACGAATTTTTTCATTCATTTCTTTAACAAAAAAAGTACTGTCGTTAATTTTTAGAGGTTCTATTGTTGAAGCACCTCTCCATTTTAAATACAAAATAGATTCATTAAAATAAACTTCCACAATTTCATCCGAATTAAATAAATATTTCCCAGACGCCATATTGATAAATGCTTCGCTATTTGCTTTGTTATTACAACTAATAATAGTAAGCATTAGTAACATGGAAAATATTGTTTTCAGTTTCATAATAAGATATATATAGGTAAAAATAAAAAAAAGCGTCTAAACCATTTAAGATTTAGACGCTTTTTAAACTTATTTGTTACAATTTATTTTACGCTCATCAATTCAACATCGAATATTAAAGTTGCATCTGGAGGAATAACACCACCAGCACCACGACTTCCATAACCTAAATTTGAAGGGATTACAAAACGTGCTTTATCACCAACTTTTAATAATAAAAGACCTTCATCCCAGCCAGCAATTACTTGTCCAACACCAACCTGAAAATCAATAGGTTCCTTGCGTTGGTAGGATGAATCAAAAACAGTTCCATCAGCTAACTGACCTTTATAATGTACAGAAACGTTCGCTCCCGTACTTGCTTTTTTACCATTACCTTCTTGTAAAATTTTGTAACGCAAACCGCTTGGAGTTTCATCGTATCCTGCTGAAAGTTTATCCATAGATTCTTTAGCAGCATTTTTAGCTTCTTCCTCTCTTTTTGCTCTTGAACCTTCAAAAGTTCTGAATGCTTCGATCGCATTAAATTTTTCAGCTTGTTCGCCAACTCTAATAATTTCAAGAGTTTCTAATTTGTCATTTTGTTTAATGGCGTCAACAATAGTTTGCCCTTCAACAACTTTCCCAAATACAGTATGTTTATTGTCTAACCAAGGAGTTGCAACGTGCGTAATAAAAAACTGACTGCCGTTTGAAGCAGGGCCAGAGTTTGCCATAGACAAAATTCCAGGTTCGTTATGCTTTAAATCTGGGTGAAATTCATCATCAAAACTATATCCAGGAGAGCCTGTTCCAGTTCCTTGAGGACAACCTCCTTGAACCATGAAATCAGCAATTACTCTATGAAATTTTAAACCATTATAATATGGTGTTCCTTGTGGTTTTGATTTGTTTTCTAATTTACCTTCAGCCAAAGAAACGAAGTTACCTACTGTTCCTGGTGTTTTTTCAAATTCTAATTTTACAACTATTGCACCTTTTGAGGTGTTAAATTTTGCGTATAATCCGTTTTCCATGTTCTTATTTTTTAAACGTTGCAAAGATAAGCACTTATAATTTAAATGAAAGTATATTGACTTATTTTATAAATTAGTTTAAGAAAGATATTATTTTATTGATGTTTATATGGATTTTAAGGCTGGCGCTGTTTTACTATCAATCAAAAAAGAACACTGCAGATTGTTATATTAGTGAAATAATGAAAGAATAAATTCTTGATGAAGAATAACTCATCATTTTGCAGAATACATCTCTTAATTATTTATAAAAATAAAAAGCCCGTATTCAAAATTTTGAATACGGGCTTTTTTAAAACTTAAAATTTTAATATAAATATTTTAAATTTTTATCTTTTTTAATCAATGGATGTAATTCTTCTTCCATTAATTTGACATAGTCTTTATAGATTCCTTTTTTTCCAAATAGCTCAATTAAACTTTTTTCATTATCATTACTTAAAGTTTTAAAAGCATTTTTTTGATCCTTATCAGATTTGCTATTATTGATAATATCATATACTTTATCAACATAAACTTTGTTGTATTCCATTAATTTTAGAACGGTTTCATTCGGTAATTTTTTTAAACTATTTACACTGTTTAGCGTAGTTAAAAGAACTTCTTTTGGAACAGTTTCTTGCCCATAACATTGACCTCCAACAACCATGGAAAATACAATTATTAAAATAGTTGAAATTTTTTTCATTTTTTAAGTATTCAATTTAAATTACAAGTATATTTATTGAAATTCTTAAATTAAACTTCTGCAACTTTATCAATTTTAACAGAAGCTGGTTTTTCAATTTTTTGAGCATCACTTGTTAGTCCACAACCTTTTTTGCTTGAACCACAATTGATTAGCGAAAAAGAAATTAAAAAGATTCCGATGGNATATAAAATTGTTTTTTTCATAATTTTTNTAGGGTTTTAAGTAATAAACGTTGTAATATACAAATTATTTTTTACTCACTTAATTTATTTAATGTGTAAACAATTAGTTCATTAATAGGTTTGTATGGGTCTTCACTAAAAGTTCCATTGGCTCTATTTGCTATAATGGCATTCATAGAACAAGCATGGTGGCCCAATAATTTTGCTAAACCGTAAATGGCAGATGTTTCCATTTCAAGATTGGTAATTCGAACTCCTTTATATTCAAAAGTGTCTATTTTACTATTTAATGTTGGATCTTGAAGTCCTAAACGTAACACACGTCCTTGAGGCCCATAAAACCCTACGGCGGTTGCAGTAACACCTAAAAACACCTTGTCGCTAGTTAATTTTCGCTCTAACTTTTTACTGTTTTTTACAACATATGGTCGGGCATTTCGCTTATTCCAATGGGTATGTTTTATAAAAGCATCTTCAAAATCTTTCTCTAATATATGCTCACAATCATAAGAGTGTAACATACCATCCAATCCTAATCCATATTTTGCCAATACAAAACTATCTACAGGAATATCACTTTGTAAAGAACCTGAAGTTCCTATTCTAACTATATTTAACGTAATATGTGTTGTTTTTAAAGTACGAGTCTCTAAATCAATATTGAATAAAGCATCTAATTCGTTCATGACAATATCAATATTATCAGGCCCAATTCCCGTTGATATCACACTCATTCGGGTACCTTTATACATTCCTGTAATGGTTCTGAATTCTCGTTTTTGAGTTTCAAATTCAATAGAATCAAAATGTGCAGTTACTGTGGGTACTCTGTTTTGGTCACCAACAACTATAATGTTAGTTGCCACATTTTCAGGTTTTAAATTTAAATGGTAAATACTACCATCTGGGTTCAGAATTAATTCTGAGGGTGCTATTTTAGTCATAATTTATCCGCCAACGCGTTTTATATTATATCCTTCTTTTTTAAGGATTTCCATTATTTTATCTCTGTAATTTCCTTGAATTACAATTTCATTGTCTTTTACACTCCCACCAACACCACATTTGGTTTTTAATAATTTTCCAAGTGTTTTTAAATCATCTTCTTCACCTAAAAAACCAGTGATAATGGTTACTGTTTTTCCGCCTCTTCCTTTGTTTGAAAAATGTGCCTCTAAATATTGTTGTTTAGGAGCTAAAGTTTCTTCAGATTCTTCGTTTTGGAATTCAAAATTGTTATTTGTTGAAAAAACAAATCCGCCTAAATCTTCTAAACTCGTTAATTTCTTTTTACTCATTATTTTTTTAATTTATTCCAAATAAAAAGCAATCCTGCTAATAATTCAAAAAGTAAACCAATTGCTATTACTAAATTTGCCTGTGGATTTTTTGTAATTGTTAAAATGGCACCAGCAACAATCAAAAATAAACCGAAAGTAAAAAACGAAGTTACTTTTTTTGAAATCATTTTAATAAACCTAATTCTCTTAAACGTTCATTTAGAAATTCTCCAGCAGTAATATCATCATAAACTTTTGGGTGTGTTTCAGTAATACATTCTGCTAAACAATTCAAAGGCATTTCACTAATTGGATGTGTAAAAAANGGAATAGAATACCGAGGCTTATTCCAATCTTCTCTTGGTGGATTTACCACACGATGAATAGTTGATCGCAATTTATTATTGGTTAAACGCTCTAACATATCACCTACATTAACCACCAATTGTTCTGGTAATGCCGTAACAGGAATCCATTGACCCTTTTTATTTTGAACTTCTAAACCCGCAGCTGACGCACCCATTAAAAGGGTAATTAAATTAATATCACCATGTGCAGCAGCTCTTACAGCTCCTTTTGGTTCACCTTTAATTCGAGGATAATAAATAGGTCGCAATATACTGTTTCCATTGATAACAAACTTGTCAAAATAAAACTCATCTAAACCAACATACAAAGCTAAAGCACGTAGTACATAAATTGCTGTTTTTTCAATCATTTTATAGGCTTCCATTCCAGATTTATTAAAACTTGGAACTTCATTAACCAATACATTTTTTGGGTATTCAGCTTTAAGCTTGTCGTTTCCAACCACTTCTTGACCAAAATGCCAAAATTCTTTTAAATCACCTTCTTTTTTGCCTTTTGCGCTTTCTTTTCCAAAGGAAGTGAAACCTCTTTGTCCAGCAATACCATCAATTTCATAAGATTCTTTTAATTCTTCTGGCAAATCAAAAAATGTTTTTACATCTTGATATAATTTTTCAGAAAGTTCATCAGATAAGAAATGACTTCGAAGTGCAACAAAGCCAATTTCTTCATATGCTTCGCCAATTTCTTTTATGAATTTTTGTTTTCTTGTTTCATTTCCTGATAAAAAATCAGACAAATCCACACTTGGTATATTTTCCATAAAGTAAAAAATTTAAAAAACTAAAAGTACAAAAAAATAGTTACTTTTTTGCGTAAGGAATTAAGTAGGTTATGGTGTAGTTGAAACCAAACCCTAAATTATTCAATGAAACCTTATAAAATCCAGGAACGTATAAATTTTGAAAGTTTTCTGGTTCTTTTGATGAGATCATAGATTTAAAACCAATGCTAAATCCCATATAAACGTTTTTTAATGTTTCAGCTCTTATTCCTAAAATAAATTCAATCCATTGAGCACTTAAATCTGTGTATTCTGTATTTGGTTCAACCGTTTCAGACACAAAATAAGTTCCATAAATATTTGGTGTATAGCTGTTTAATGTTTGATTGAAAAAACTCAAGCCATATCGTGCGCCTACATAAATTTCGTTTGTCATCCCAGCCCAGTTTTCGTAAGCATTGTAATTACCTCCAAATTTAACATAAGAACCTTCTGAAGTAAAATTTAGATAATCTTCAATGGTAGTTACATTGTCATGTCCAAACTCAATAGCGGCATAAAAATTTTTATAAACACGCGCATCAGCAACAACTTCAAAACCTTTTGAATCTTCTTTAAAAAGTGCAATAATTGGTTTACTTACGTCAACACCAACTCTAATTCCAAAAATATCTTTTGCCTTAGTTGTATCTAATTCTTTTTCTTGTTGTGCATTTGCGAAACAAAAAGTAAATAAAATACTAATGAAAAATATAAACCTGTGCGGCTGTATCATTGTCTATAATTGTATTAATAATTTCAATTTCTTTAATCCAGTTATTTGTAGCACTTCCAATTTGGAAATCTTCGTAAATGGTTTTGTAACCACAAGATCTTCCCACAAAAACATCTTTTCGGCTATATTCAAAGTTAATTTTATCGACTACCGTTTCAGATGAGAAATTGTATATCGTAAAATTTTCATTGATATCTAAAAATATGGCTACAGAGTCTGAAGTTACATTTTTAATATATTGTTGTTTGCCTTCTGCCCAAATGGAATCTAACTGAATAGCTTTGGTTTCATTGGGGTTTTCAAAATCATAAAAACGAATAATAAGACTAGGCGTTGTAGGGTCTATGCAAATAGAATCTTGTTCGCAACCTGTAAGCGCAATAATGGTAAGGATTAAAATGGTTATATACTTTTTCATTTTATTTATTTTAATTCTAAAAGCACAACATTTTCTACGTGAAAAGTTTGTGGAAACATATCTACAGCCTGTGTTTTTACAATGTTGTATTGCTCTTTCATTAATTGTAAATCACGGGCTTGTGTTGCCGAATTACAACTTACATAAACAATGCGCTTTGGTGAAATTCGTTGCCGAATTACAACTTACATAAACAATGCGCTTTGGTGAAATCTCTAAAATTTTTGCCACTACATTTTTATGCATACCATCGCGTGGGGGATCGGTAATGATTACATCAGGAATCCCATGTTTTTTAATAAAAGCATCATTAAAAACATCTTTCATATCTCCAGCATAAAATTCAACATTTTCAATATTGTTAAATTTCGCATTTAATTTCGCGTCTTTAATAGCATCAGGAACTGATTCCACACCAATTACTTTTTTTGCATTTTTCGCAACAAATTGCGCAATAGTTCCTGTTCCCGTATAGAAATCATAAACGATTTCATTACCTGTTAAATTGGCAAAATCTCGAGTGATTTTGTATAATTCGTAGGCTTGTGAGGAGTTTGTTTGGTAAAATGATTTAGGTCCAATCTTAAATTTCAAACCTTCCATTTCTTCAAAAATATGATCCCTACCTTTAAAAAGTATAATATTCTGATCGTATAACGTGTCATTTCCTTTACCGTTTATTAAATACAATAGCGATGTAATTTGAGAAAAAGCTTCAGCAAGCGCATTTAATAAACCTTCACGTTTTTCTTTTTCTTCCTGAAAAAATTGGATCACCACCATAATTTCCCCAGTTGAAGAAATACGAAGCATAATGGTGCGTAAAAGTCCTGATTGTTCTCTTGGATTGAAGAAATCCAATTCGTTAGCAATGCCATAATCTTTTATGAAATTTCTAATTTCGTTTGAAGGATCTTCTTGTAAATGACATTTCTCAATATCTAAAATTTTATCCCACATTCCTGAAATATGAAATCCGCAAGCATTTTTATTGTCTATTTCTTCTTTTGAATTTATTTCATCCAAAGTCAACCAACGACTATTAGAAAACGAAAATTCCATTTTATTACGGTAGAAATATATTTTATCACAACCTAAAATTGGTGTAATTTCTGGTAATTCTAAATGTCCAATACGAATCAGATTATTGGTAACTTCCTTTTCTTTATAAGCCAATTGGTGCTCATAGTTCATGTTTTGCCATTTGCAGCCACCACAATGTTCAAAATGTTGACAAACTGGCTCAACTCTTTTATCCGATAACTTGTGAAATTTTATTGCAGTACCTTCAAAATAGGCCTTTTTTTGTTTGCCTGTTTTAACATCTACAACATCACCCGGAACAGTATTTGATAAAAATATAACACGACCGTCAGGTGCTTTAGCAATGGTTTTACCACGTGCTCCAGCATCTAAAACTTCAATGTTTTCAAAAATAGTTGGTATTTTTCTTCTTGCCATGCTGCAAATGTAACAATTTGGCATAAAAAAAGCACCTCGTTTGAGATGCTTTTAAATATGTTGTTGTAAAATTATTGAATGCTTTTCATATAAACAGCAATTGAAGCTAATTCTAAAGCTGATAAATCTTTTACAAACCCATCTAAATTTGCTTTCATAATAGCAACCTGACCAGGGTCAGTATCAACAATTGCAACAGATCCACCTTTTAAGAAAGTTACTAAGTCTGCATTTTGTTCAGTGTAAATTTTATTAATGTCTTTTATTGAAGGGCCAATAACTTTTGCATCAGGTTGATGACAAGTAGCACATGTTTTTTCAGTAAATAATTTTTTTCCTAATTCAAGATCACCAACAACTTCTGCAACTGCAGTTTCATCAATTACTTCAACTTCAGGAGTTTCTATTGCTTTAACTTCATCTTTCTTTTTTTCACCACAACTTGTTAAAAAAATAGTAGCTAATCCTAATACTAATAATGATTTTTTCATTTTATAAAATTTTAAAATATTCAACAAATTTATTAAATATTTTATTCAACTGTGTAATATATATAACAAAATTTCAACCTTTTTTTAAAGCCTCTTAATTACAATTGAAATATTTTTTTTTGAAGCTAATTTTATGTTGAATATTTTGTAATTTGCCGTTTTAAACGGGATGATTTCTCTCCCAAAAGAAGGAATTGATTTTTTTTCAATTTTTAAACTTTATAATATGATGGTTTCAGAAAAGAACGCATCACAACACGCAATTAATTTAGAAAATAAATTCGGGGCACATAATTATCATCCACTTCCAGTAGTATTGAGTAGAGGGGAAGGTGTATATGTTTGGGATGTTGACGGAAAGCGATATTATGACTTTTTATCAGCGTATTCAGCTGTAAATCAAGGTCATTGTCACCCTAAAATTATCAATGCTTTAACAGAGCAGGCTACTAAATTAACACTAACTTCTCGTGCATTTTACAATGATATACTTGGTAAATATGAACAATATGTAACTGAATATTTTGGTTTCGAAAAAGTGTTACCAATGAATACTGGAGCAGAAGCAGTTGAAACTGCAATTAAACTGTGTCGGAAATATGCCTATGAAAAAAAGGGTATTCCAGAAAACAAAGCAGAAATTATTGTTTGTGAAAATAATTTCCACGGAAGAACTACAACTATTATTTCATTTTCTAATGACGAAGATGCACGTAAAAACTTTGGTCCTTTTACTCCTGGTTTTATAAAAATTGAATACAATAATATAGAAGCTTTAGAAAATACCTTAAAATCGAGTGAAAATATTGCAGGTTTCTTAGTTGAACCTATCCAAGGTGAAGCGGGTGTGTATGTACCTTCAGAAGGTTATTTATCTAAAGCTAAAGCATTGTGTGAAAAGTATGGTGTTTTATTTATTGCAGATGAAGTACAAACAGGAGTTGCCAGAACTGGAAAATTATTAGCTGTTAATCATGAAAATGTGCAACCAGATATTTTAATTTTAGGAAAAGCAATGAGTGGTGGTGTATATCCAGTTTCAGCAGTTTTTGCTAATAATGAAATTATGAATGTTATAAAGCCAGGTCAACATGGCTCTACTTTTGGTGGAAATCCTTTAGCTTGTGCAGTTGCAATTGCAGCTCTTGAGGTTATAAAAGATGAAAAATTAGCTGAAAATTCAGAAAAATTAGGTCAGCTTTTTAGAAGTGAACTTCAAAAATTCATTGAAACTAATAATTTAATTAAATTGGTTAGAGGAAAAGGTTTGTTAAATGCCATTGTAATTAACGATACCGAGGATAGTTCAACAGCCTGGGATATTTGTTTAAAATTACGCGATAATGGATTGTTAGCCAAACCAACACACGGAAATATAATTCGTTTTGCGCCGCCCTTGGTCATGAATGAAGAACAATTACTGGATTGCGTGTCTATTATTAAAAAGACGATTTTGGAATTTTAGTTAATCCTTTTATCTATACTCAATTTTTCAAGTATAAATTTATATTTAATTTTTATTTCCCGTAAAAATACCCCAAAAAGTATATACTTTTTGGGGTATTTCAATTTATGGAAAAGCTTTTTAAAACTACAATCAGTTCAAAATAACTTTATGGAATGTAATTTTTAAACGTCCCATCTTTAAAGAAAATAACAATTCTGTCTATTTCAAGATCTGTTGAATTTTTTTTAGGATTGTCTGATACCTTATTTAAAATGGTATCAACTTTTGTGATAGCAATAGGAGGTGACTCAACAACTGAATTTTCAACTTCTTTTGGAAAAGTACCAACACCATTTAAAAGCCAGTAGAGTTCAACTTCAGGAAAAGCTTTTAAAATTTTTAATACAAAATCTAAACTAGGTTTATTTCTTCCTGATAATATATGTGAAATATTTGAACGTTGAACATCAATCTTTTCAGCAAGCAAAGCAGCTGAAATTTCATAGTATTCCATTATAATTATCAATCTCTTTGAGAAATCTTCAGAATTTAACATCTGTAAACAATTTAGTGATTTACAAATGTAATTTATAATTCACAAATAAACAAACGCATGTATACAGCTGCTAGATAGTTTAAATAAAACTACACTACTAGTTTAGGTTAGTATGCATAACTAACTCTATAAATATATTTTATATTAGTTATATAAGAATAATCTATATAGAATAAAAGAGGAATAATTGACTTTGTGTAAGTAACTTAGTCCGGTTACATCTGTAACAAGATTCTTAAATTTATTTGTTTACAAATGTAATTTACAAAAGTAAACAATAACAATTAACGTTAGTTTTGTTAATTTTAAGTTGTCTTTTTTTCAATAACATTTATTCATTTATATTTGTCTTATGAATTTACTATCATTAGAAATTTTAGAAAAATGGCACCCTGTTAATTTTGAAAATAAATTAAAAGGTCGACGGATTTTGTTTGAAGATATTCAACCATTGATTAAAAAAATATCTTCAAAATTTAAAAAGGAAATTTTAGGCTATTCAGAAAATGGCATTCCCGTTTATAAAATTTCAATAGGTTCAGGCGAAAATAGAATTTTAGCCTGGTCTCAAATGCATGGAAACGAAAGTACTGGAACAAAAGCATTGTTTGATTTGTTTAATTTTTTTGAATCGAATGATGAAGAAATAACTAAAATAACAGAAAAAATTATTGCTAATTGCACTTTGGAATTTATTGTTTTACTAAACCCTGATGGTGCAATTAATTTTACACGTGAAAACGCTCGTAATGTTGATTTAAACAGAGATGCCGTAGCGTTACAAGCAACTGAAAGTAAGTTGTTGCGAAATACATTAGATAATTTTAACCCTCATTTTTGTTTTAATCTACACGATCAGCGCAGTATTTTTAATGTTGAAGGAACTAAAAACCCAGCAACAATTTCTTTTTTAGCCCCTTCTGAAGATCTTGAGAGGTCTTTGACTGATGGAAGGAAAGAAACAATGAGTGTAATTGTTTCAATGAATAAATTGCTTCAGCAAATAATTCCAAACCACATTGGAAGGTATACTGATGAGTTTTACCCAACTGCAACAGGAGATAATTTTCAAAAATTAGGACATAATACAATTCTTATTGAAGCTGGTCATTATAGAGAGGATTATGATCGTGACATTACCCGTAAATTCAATTTTTATGCAATATTGCAGGGTTTGTTCTATATAGCGACTAATTCAATTTACAATAATTACGAGTCGTATTTTAAAATTCCCAATAATGATAAGAAATTTTTAGATGTTATTTATGAAAATATAAATATGATTGAAGATGATAAAAAAATAGTTTTAGATATAGGTATTCAACTAAAATTCAAAGTAATAAACAATAAACTTGCTACCTACGAAGATATTGAACAAAAAGGAAATTTATCTGAATACCACACATATAATAGGATAAATAAAGAGAATTTGAATTTAAATGAATTAAAATTATCAAATTCGTAAATATTATATTTGATTCTCGATTTTTTTTAATAAATTTGTATATTATTTTACTAAAAACACATTATGAAAAAATTTGTGCTTGATGAAATTGATCATCAAATATTGGATATTCTAATAGAAAACGCAAGAACTCCATTTACTGATATAGCAAAAAAATTAGTTGTTTCTGCTGGAACCATCCATGTTAGAGTTAAAAAGATGGAAGATGAAGGCATTATAAAAGGTTCTACATTAACAATTGATTACGAAAAAATGGGATATTCATTTATCTCACATGTTGGTATTTATCTTGATAGAACTTCAAAAACAAAACAAGTCATAAACGATTTAAAGAAAATTCCAAACGTAACAGTAGCTTTTATAACTGCTGGTAAATTCAATATTTTCTGTAAAATTAGAGCACGAGATACTACACACGCTAAAGAAATAATATTTGAAATTGACGATATAGATGGTGTTTCAAGAACTGAAACAATGATTTCTTTAGAAGAAAGCATTAATGACAAAACCCGTCTAATGCACTCAATTTTTAAAGAAATTTAAGTCCTTTAACATATAGTTCAAAACACCTTATCATACTTATAATAAGGTGTTTTTTGGTTTATAGCTTTATTAAGTATATTTGAATAAAACATTTTATTTTATAATGGGAATAGAAAATACAGTAGACAACACTTTGGCTTATAAAAGAGAAAATTATTCAGATAAACAATTAATTGATTTGTATCAAGCAATTCTAAAACCAAGGCTTATTGAAGAAAAGATGCTAATTCTTTTGCGTCAGGGTAAAATTTCAAAATGGTTTTCTGGAATTGGGCAAGAAGCAATTGCTGTTGGAGTAGCTAATTCATTGAATTTTGATGAATATATTTTGCCACTTCATAGAAATTTAGGTGTTTTTACTTCTAGAAACATTCCTTTACATCAGCTTTTTTCGCAGTGGCAAGGGAAACAAAGTGGCTTTACAAAAGGGAGAGATCGTTCGTTTCATTTTGGTACACAGCAGTATAAAATAATTGGAATGATTTCGCATTTAGGTCCGCAACTTGGTGTAGCAAACGGGATTGCATTAGGGCATCTATTAAAAAATGAACAAAAAGTAACTGCTGTTTTTACAGGTGAAGGAGGAACAAGTGAAGGCGATTTTCATGAGGCTTTGAATGTTGCTTCCGTTTGGAATTTGCCAGTATTATTTTGTGTTGAAAATAATGGTTATGGCTTATCAACACCTATTAGTCAGCAATTTAAATGTGAAAACATTGCGGATAAAGGCATCGGATACGGAATGGAAAGTCATATTATTGATGGTAATAATATTTTAGAAGTTCATTCCAAAATAAGTGAAATATCTAAAAGTGTCCGTGAAAATCCTCGTCCAGTTTTAATTGAATTTAAAACTTTCAGAATGCGTGGACATGAAGAGGCTAGTGGCACTAAATATGTTCCTAAAGAATTATTAGAAAGCTGGAGTAAAAAAGATCCTGTTGAAAATTTTCAATCATTTTTAAGAAAGGAAAAAATTCTTTCTGAAGAATTAGAAACTATAATTAAAGATGAAATTATTCTTGAAATTAATGAGTCTTTAAAAATTGCTTTTGAAGAAGAAGCTATTACATCAACCATTGATAACGAATTGGCTGACGTTTATAAACATATCAATTTTATTGAAACAAAACCATCAATTAAAACTTCAAATGTAAGATTTATTGATGCTGTATCACAAGGGCTTGAACAAAGTATGCACCGAAATGAAAATCTTGTTATTATGGGGCAGGACATTGCAGAATATGGTGGCGCATTTAAAATTACAGATGGCTTTTTAGAGAAATTTGGGGCACATAGAGTTAGAAATACACCTATTTGCGAATCTGGTATAATTGAAGCAGCATTTGGACTTTCAATCAATGGTTTTAAATCAGTTGTTGAGTTGCAATTTGCAGATTTTATAACCTCCGGATTCAATCCCGTAATTAACTTATTGGCAAAATCATATTATCGTTGGGCGCAAAGTTCGAATATTGTACTTAGAATGCCTTGCGGTGGGAATTTAGGCGCTGGTCCATTTCATAGCCAAACCAACGAAGCTTGGTTTACTAAAACACCTGGTTTAAAAGTTGTATATCCAGCGTTTCCATTTGACGCAAAAGGATTGTTAGCAACTGCAATTGAAGATGAAAACCCAGTATTATTTTTTGAACACAAAGCATTGTACCGTTCTGTTTATCAAGATGTTCCTGATAATTATTACACCATACCTTTTGGAAAAGCTTCTTTGATTTCTGAAGGATTTGATATTTCAATAATTACTTATGGCGCTGGTGTTCATTGGGCTTTAAATGAAATTAAAACTCATTTTATTTCCGCAGATTTGATTGATTTAAGAACTTTACAACCTTTAGATACGGATACTATTTATAAATCTGTTAAAAAAACAGGTAGGGTATTGATATTACAAGAAGACACTTTGTTTGGTGGAATTGCTTCTGATATTTCTGCTCTTATTAATGAAAATTGTTTTGAATATTTAGATGCTCCAATAAAAAGAGTTGGAAGTTTGGAAACTCCAATTCCTTTTGCAAAAAACTTAGAGAAAAACTACTTACCAATCGATAGGTTGCATACCGGAATTCAGGAATTACTAAATTATTAATTTATCAGACTGACTAATATCATATAATTAAGGCAGTATAAATTATAACTTTAACTATTATTGATATTTATTGTTATGATTTTAAATGAAAAAACTTCGTTTTATAAAGTCTGCTTTGATTCTATGCAGGTTGGCATAATTGTATTTAATAAAAATAAAAATATTGTACTTGCCAATACACCTTCTTCACAATTATTTGGTTATCAACAAATAGAAATTTTAAATGAAAAAATAAACAATCTACTAAAAGATTCAACTGTTTTAGATCGTTATATTAAAAATCCACAATCTAAAATATACAAATCAACTGTTGAACTTATTGGTGTGAAAAAAAATGGTGAAGAAATTTTTATTGAATTGAGTTTTGGTAAAATAGAATATGAAGGAGCGTATTATTACAAAGCTCTAATTTCAGACATTAGTAAAAGAAAGCAAAAAGAAGAAAAAATCAATCACTTAAATATACAGTTAGAGGAAGAAGTAAAACTGAGAAATAGTGAACTTGAAAAACTTATTGAACAATTAAAAATATCACTTAGTAAAGAAAAAGAACTCAATAACCTAAAAACAAAATTTATAACCTTAGCATCTCACGAGTTTAAGACTCCTTTAAGTGCGATTCTTTCTTCAACAGAATTGATGGGTAAATATGCTGATCTTCATAATATTGAAAAAAGACAAGAGCATTTAGAAAAAGTAAAAATAATGATTCATCGCTTAAATGGAATGATTGATGATTTTTTAACTTTGGAAAATATTGAAATCGGTGTTATAAAGCCCAGTTATGCCTATTTTAAAATAAGTGATTTAACAGGAGCAATTTCACGAAATTCAACACCTTTTTTAAAGAATAAACAAATTTTAACTTTTGAAACAATAATAGAAGATACGATATATCATGACAAAAAAATAATCAATATTATTTTAACCAACTTATTGCAAAATGCTATCAAATATTCCAGCGAAAACAGCAATATTAAAGTAAATATAAGTGCCAATGAAGCAAATATTTATTTTAGTATAAAAGACAATGGAATTGGTATTCCAAAGAATGAACAAAACTTAATATTTAACCGGTTTTTTAGAGCAAAGAATGCCCTTTATTATCCAGGAACTGGTATCGGGTTAAATATAGTTAAAGGATATATCAATAATTTGAATGGAAATATTTCATTCAAAAGTACTGAAAATAAAGGGACAACTTTTAATGTACAATTACCAAAAATTAATAACCATGAAAAAAAAGGTATTATTAATTGAAGATGATAAAATTGTTAGAGAAAATACTTCTGAAATTTTAGAATTGGCTAATTATAATGTTGTAACAGCCGAAAACGGAAAAATAGGTATTGATTTAGCAAAAAAATTTTTACCAGACATTATTGTATGTGATATATTAATGCCTGTTTTGGATGGTTATGGCGTTTTACAAATCGTATCAAAAACACCTGAATTAGAGCAAATTCCATTTATATTTTTATCAGCTAAAACACATCATGAAGATTTAAGAAAAGGAATGGAATTGGGAGCCGATGATTATATTTATAAACCTTTTGAAGAGTCTGAGTTACTGCGCGCTATTGATAGCCGTTTGAAAAGGGTAGAGGCTTTTGAGCAAAAATCACTACTTAAAACGCCCAATAAAAATCTAAATCAACAAGATTTAAAAACCATTAAAAATATCGATCAATTCTTATCTAAAAAAAATATATTTAAGTATAAGAAAGATGAAACTATTTACTGTAAAGACACCAAAAGCGGTCATATTTTTTTAGTTAAATCAGGGCTAGTTAAAACTTACAATATTAATGAGTTAGGGAAAGAATTTAATACTGGGTACTATAGTAATGATCAATACTTTGGATTTTCCTCATTTGTAAAAAACATACCTCATTTTGAAAATTCTAAAGCGGTTTCAGCTACACAATTATATAAAATCAGTAGGGATGAAATTACGTCCATTTTAAATAACAACAACCATATTATATCTTCTTTTATAGATCTACTTGTCACCAATATAATTGAATATAAAAAAGATTTTTCACTATTAGCGTATGGTTCCGTTAGAAAAAAAACGGCCGTTACACTCCTGAAATTATTAGAAAAGTACCCTTTAAAATCTGAAAATGAAATTTATATTACCCGTCTAAATTTGGCAAATTCAATTGGTATTGCAAAAGAAACATTAATACGAACATTGCGTGATTTTAAAGAAGAAAAATTAATTGAGGTTTCTAACAAAGGGGTTAAAATTATTGATAAAGAAAAACTACTAAAAATAAATTAGCATATAACTATTATTGATAACAATCAATAATTCTATTGATTAAGGTCATTGCAATTCATTATAAATTGATATAATTTAGTACTTCAAAAATTAATAAAATTGTTTATTAAAGAGAATAGAAGATTGAGTAAAAGTATGAAATGTTGTTCTATTGAGTTCGTTTTGATAAATTAGATATTAAAAAATGAGGAACACCAAAAAAGTATTATGATTACCTAATCTTCTGTTGAATCCGAGAAATTCATGAAAATAAATTTCTCGGATTCTTAAAAAATCATTAAAACAAATACCTATGAAACGAATTATCCCAAAGCAAAGAGCACCTATTTTCAACAACAGTATTGACCATTTACTTAAATAAATCAAAAAAATGGACGTCAGAACTCAAATTCATTAAAGTTGAGCAACAGTTTTTGAAAGAATTACTGGCAGAGCATATAATAGGTTTGTGTGAAACGCATAATTTTCAAAAAGCGAAACTTTTATTGAATGGTTTAGAACACGAAAGCAAATTAGGCGATCAATTAATAGCTGATATCAAAGAGCATACCGTTAATTTAGCCTTGTTAATTGAAAATATTTATTTAAAAAGAGAAGATAATTTTAGAAAAAATCAGGAATATTTAAAAGGTGAAGTATTTAATTATATAGAAAATTTTAAATATTTAAAAGAGCAGGTATTTGAACTTGTTTTATTTATAATGAAAACACAAAAGCAAAAAAAATTGTTAGTTAATTAATTTTGATATTTAACCGTTTTTGAGTTTTAATTCTTTGAGATTTTGTAATTATAAATTAGAGCTTTATAAAATTAAACGTAAACGTACCGTCTAATTTTACATTGTTAATAATTGAAAAACATTATGAAAAAATTAATTTTTTTGGGGTGAAATTAATTTTGAAGTAAGACGCTTAATTACAGAATTTTATTTCAATTTATTTGAATTAAGAATTTAAATTTAAAAACGGTTTTTATTTATCAAAAACCCAATTAAAAATATTAAATATTTTAGTCCAGTCTTCAGGAAAATTTGCTGTTACAGCAATTTTTGTTGTTGTAATTGGATGAATAAAATTTAATTTTTGAGCATGTAAAAATAAATTATTACAATTGAATTCCTGCTCAAACATGCGGTTATGAAAACGATCCCCATATTTATAATCACCAACAATTGGATGACTAATTTTGTTCATATGAATTCTTAGTTGATGCATTCTTCCTGTTGATGGCGTTAATTTCACCAAACTATAACGGGAATTTTTATATGGGTGAACAGGAATATCTAACATTTTAGTATTTAACGGTTCACAACTTGTTTCAGCGTTTTTATAAACCTGTGTATCAGGGTTTTTTACTGGAGATGTGATTAAAACTTGGTTTTCTACAAATCCACGAACAATTCCAAAATATGTTTTTTGTATTTCATTAGCCGTAAATAATTCTTGAAAAACAGCTACTTCATTTTTATGTTTAGCCAAAACTAGAACTCCTGAGGTTTTTCTATCTAATCTATGAACAGGGTAAAAATCAATATTCAACTGGGTTTTTAATATTTCCAAAAGTGTAGGTTCCTTAATGTTTCTCGCATAATAAGAATTGTGAATTAACAGGTTGTTGGGTTTATTTACAATAATAATATGGTTGTCTTCAAAAAGAATTTCAATTTTCATGGTGCAAATATACGAGTAAAAGGAGCAGTTTTATTCATCTTGCTTTTTACTCCAACAGTTAACCATCTAAATCTTAATCTTCAATGATTTAGTTAGTGTTCTTAACAAATCTCTCAGCTTAAAATGTGTGAATTTTGTAAGTTTTAACAAAAAACATGTAATTTATAATAGGTATAATATCATAAATTTGCATCATATAATTTCAATAAATAAAGTAATAAAAAAAATAGTAGTATTTGTACTTTTAGCTTCCATGGTTATTTCTTGTGGATCTCCAAAAACAGTTATCAAGTCTAAAAAAGTAATTAAAGGATACTGGTCATTAGACCAAATTACTTTGTTAAAAATAAGGGTTTGAAATCATTGCGTTTTACAACTACTTATTTTGGTAAAGACCAACCAATTGCTGATAACGCAACTACTGAAGGAAGAGCTAAAAACCGTCGTGTAAATGTGGCAATTGTTCCAAATGATAAAATGATTGAAGACGCTAAAAAAGAAAGCGGAGAAAAATAATAAGCTGAAATTCTTAAAATAGGATCCCGAAGTAATTACTTCGGGATTTTTTTTAACCGCTTATAACAAGTTTTCATTAGCCCAGTATATAATTTGATAAATTAAACAACTTTTTAACTTTTAAACTTTTCAACTTATAACTACCTTACCACCCTAAAATTTAAAGAGGTGCAGAGTATAATAGACAATATGGCACAATTCAATTTATCTTGGTTAAATTGGGTTTTGGCTTTTTTCGCAGCTTTTTTGTTGGGAATGGGGAAGGCTGGTATAAAAGGCTTAGGAGTTGTAATTGTACTTATAATGGCTATTGTTTTTGGAGGAAAACCATCAACAGGCGTTTTAATTCCACTTATGATTGTTGCTGATATTTTTGCCGTTTTTTATTATCATAGGCATACCCAATGGCAATACTTAATTAAATTACTGCCAACCATGTTTTTGGGGGTATTGATAGGAGTGTGGATAGGTAATGATATATCTGAAGTGCTTTTCAAACAAATAATGGCAGTATTAATACTGGTTACATTGGCCATTATGGTGATAATGGAAAAGAAAAAATCAAATGATATTCCAAGTCATTGGACATTTTCAAGCGGTATGGGTTTATTATCAGGCGTAACATCCATGATTGGAAATTTAGCTGGATCATTTGCTGATATTTATTTTTTAGCAATGCGTTTGCCCAAAAATGAATTTATTGGAACAGCAGCTTGGTTATTTTTTATTATAAATGTGTTTAAATTACCATTTCATATTTTTGTGTGGAAAACAGTAACAGTTGAAACAATTGGTCTAAATTTAATTTTAATTCCAGGAATTGTTATAGGTTTTTTTATGGGTGTTAAAATTGTAAAGTTGATTAACAATAGTTTGTATCGAAAATTTATTTTTATAGCAACTGCATTAGGAGCTTTTTTAATTCTTTTTAAATAATTAATGAAATGATTGAACATTTTTTTCAATGTCCGTATTGTTGGGATGAAATATCAATGTTATTAGATTCATCTGTAAATAATCAAACGTACATTGAAGATTGCGAGGTTTGTTGCAATCCAATTGAAATAAATCCCATATTTGAAAGTGGAGAATTAATTTCATTAAATATTACAAATATAGAACAGTAGAGCACGTAAAATAACCTACTAAAATTACTAAAGAGCCTGTTTTAATTGTGAAACCGATTGCATTCCAGATTGTCGCCAAGTTTGTTTTCCTTTTTTAAAAATTATAAAAGTAGGAACACCTTGAACTTGATATTTAGCCGCTAAACGCTGATTGGTATCTACATTTATTTTTATAATACTAACAGCATCTTTTAATTCTGATTTTAATTGTTTCAAAATAGGTGCCATACTTTTACAAGGGCCGCACCAATCAGCATAAAAGTCTACCAATACCGGAACTTCTTGGTTTATAATTTCATTGAATGATTTTTTCATTTTAGTATTTTTTTAATGATACTTAAAGTTACAAAATCAACAATAAATATAGTAGTGCTATATGGAGTTTTTAAATGAAAGTTGTTCTCTGTTTTTAGTCACTTTTAAATATATAAGAATAAGTAAAGATAGGGTGCCGCAAAATAAAAACCCAATAAATAGAGGTAGAGCGGTATTTGATACAAATCTACCAATAAAAATACTTAAAGGAACAGCCATAATTGTTGAAATAAATCCTGTAATTGCAGCACCAATCCCAGCAATATGACCTATAGGCTGCATAGCCAAGGCTCTTAAATTTCCAAATAAAAACCCGATTGCAAAAAACTGTAACCCTAAAAAAGTGAATAGAACACTAATACTTGGGTTTGCAGTGCTATAAAACAAAACAATATAAATTAAGGAAATACCAGAAAACGCAATTAATGAGCTGGTCACCATTTTTTCCATACCAAATTTTACAACCAAGGTTCCATTTAAAAAAGTAGCAGAACCTATGGCTATTGCAATTCCAGCAAATATGATGGGAAATTGTTCTTTTAAATCGTATTGTATTTGAAAAATTTGTTGGGCAGTACTTAAATATACCATAAAAGAACCTGTAACAAAACCTGAAATAATGGTAAAGGCAATGGTTCTTTTAGTTTTTAAAATCTCTTTAATACCATCTGTAAATATGTGGCTTGTAAATTTTAAACGTTTGCCTTTTGGTAACGTTTCAGGTTGTCTTTTCCAGAACCAAAATGAAACCATTACGCTAAAAATCAACTGAATATAAAAAATAGCTTGCCAATTATAATGATTTAGTACAAATTTACCCATAGCAGGAGCAATGACAGGAATCAATAGAAAAACCACAGTGATAAACGACATAATACGAGCCATATAGTCACCATTATAAGTATCACGTACCATTGCAATACTAATAGTTCTTGGAGCTGAAAGTCCGATGCCTTGTAAAATTCTTCCGAAAATCATCATTTCTAAACTTTCAGAATAAACACATATAAAACTGGCAATAATAAAGATTCCAAATCCCATATAAACAATAGGTTTTCTACCTAAGCTATCTGATATAGGTCCAAAAAATAAAGGGCCAAGTCCAAGACCCAAAAAAATCATAGTAATTAATAACTGGTTGTCTATAATGTTAGTAGTACCAATCGAAATTCCAATTAAATCTAATGCAGGTAATAAAGCATCTATAGCCAAAGCTACAACAGACATTAAAGAGGCCATGAGGGCTACAAATTCTAATTGTGAGATTGGTTTTTTTTGCATGCAGCAAATGTACATTAATTGTGTTTGAAGATTGATGTATTTACCATTGTAAAAAGTAATGATTCAATAAAAATTAGTAATTTGCAATTCCTAAATAGTTTAATCATGAATTTAATTAACCTTAAGCAAAGTATTGAAGGTGTTGATATTTATATTTTGGATCAAATTTTAAAAGATCGTTATCAATCCGGAGATATAATATTAGAAGCGGGTTGTGGTAATGGCAGAAACCTAAAATGGTTTTATAAAAATGGATTTAAAATTCATGGAACAGATATTAATTTAAAGCGGTTGGATGGTTGTAAATCAATATATAATGAACAAAAAGAGCATTTTATAGAGGCTGAATTAGAACATATGCCTTATGAGTCAAATACTTTTGACCATGTTATTTGTATTGCCGTATTGCATTTTGCAAATGATTTAAGCCAATATTTAAAAATGTTTGAGGAATTACTTAGGATATTAAAACCTCAGGGAACGTTATTAATTAGAACTGCTACTAATATTGGAATTGAAAATGAGGTTGAACATTTTGGAAATGGTATATTTAAATTTCCGGATGGTTCTACCAGGTTTTTATTAACGCCTAAGATTCTTGAAAAATTAGAATCTGAGAATCGTTTTAAATGGGTTGAAAATATAAAAACAACAATTGTACATAATAAAAGAGCTATGACAACGATGGTTCTTCAAAAAGAAATATAGGAGTAGTATAGGTATAATCAAATTTCTTATTTAACATAATATAAATTATAATACAAATTATGACATATTCGTATTTATAGCTGTTTAAGGCATTTGATAGTTATAATTGCATATTATGTTAAATATCCCAGGAACATTCTATTTCTTTACGATATTCGGTACTTGGGTCAAGAAAATTTCAAATACACGATTCTAAAGAAAGTTCTCGTTTATTAATTTGTAGCTATAATTTGCCATTATGTTAAATTGCCGCTGTCAAACACTTTATTGCTTTGTATAAATAAAATGCTCTGGCATTTTTTTTTACACGCAATTTGCAGCCGCTTGCCAACGCCAAAAAAAGCAATCCTTTTAGTTTCTTAATTTTTATTGAATAAGATTGAAAATTCTAGTTCTAAAAGTTTTCAGAATGTTCTCATTAAGTTGGCGCAACAGTTTAAAATTACTGTACCAGATAATTTCTAAACACTTGCTTTAATTTCGTTTCCAAATAAGCTTTCTTTCATTACTATTATCTTTTTTCCTTGATGAAAAAAGAAA
>BS_KBA_SWE02_21mDRAFT_10000093_pt1 | contig 28667 bp, 22 predicted proteins | sample BalSeasSWE02_21m_FD_9196 | JGI IMG/M metagenome (IMG submission 9196)
CGAAAAATATCCAATTAGAAAACTACTAAGCATTAATATGAAGATACTGAGCAATTCAGGAAAAGAAGATAGAAAATCGGCAAAATTTATCATAGTTAAGTTTAATAGAAAATTACTTCAATTCTCCTATTCGCAAGTCTTCCACGCTCTGTTTGGTTCGAATCAATCGGCTCTGATTCGCCTTTAGAAGTGGCTTTTATTTTGGATTTATCAATACCTCCTTTTGAAATAATATACCATCTTACTTGTTTGGAATAATTAAGCGCCATAATTTGATTATCTATGGAGCTGCCAATATTATCTGTATGACCAATTAATTCAATTCTAATGTCAGGATTATCTTTAACAATCTGCTTTATTTCAACCAAAAGAGTTTCCAGTCTTTTATTTATTTGAACTCCCGAGGAAGAAAATTCCGGATACACTACTTTTTTATCTGGGATGCTATTTTTTAAATTATTCAATCTATTATAATCGAGTGGCTTGAATATAAATGTGATACTATTGGTGTTAAACCCTTCTTCATTAAAATTAATCCCAGTGATTATTGGTTTTACAACAATTTTTTCCCTCGGAATTTCAACAGCAAGAAGAACTTCTTTTACTTTCTCACCTCTTTTTATTCCGAAGTTGGGAGATTCGAAGTTCTCGGAAGCACTATAGAGAGAATTAATATGTACTTCTTGATCCGGATGCTCATCTAGATAAGAATATATTTTATTTTTAAAATTGGCTACTGTTTCTGGAATGAATATTTCGCTACTATTTTCTAATATTGAAATGCCTTCCGAATAACCAAAAATTATATCTCCATTGCTATTGATTCCTTTTAGGCCAACCGTTTTGGTGTTATCTGTTTCGGTAATAATAGAAGATTCGTTTTGAGGATTATCTAAAGGTTCGGTCTTTACTAATGAGTCCATTTCATTATTCTTTAAAGGCACATTTGTAGATTCCAATGTTATGTTTTTAACCGATTCAATTTTTGAAATATTTTTTTTACTGTCTGACTGGTACCAAGCATAAAGCCATAATCCAAAAAAGGACCAAACTAAAAATAGGGTAAAGGCAATTAAAAAGTCTTTCATTTTAGTAAATCACTAATTTACAGTAAGTTATAACGATATGATGGTTAAAAACAAAGCTATGAAATTTCTTACTTTCTTTTGTCAAATCAAAAATATGTTTTTAACATAATTTTGAACAAGTAATAAAATTATATGTTACAATTGAAAACTCAATCGATTCATTTTTTTATCTTTAAGTAATATAATTCTTCAAAAATGAAAAATAAAAGAAAGGATAAACTTTCAACTATCAAGCCACGAAAGGTTCAAAATTTGTCTCCGGGTGCTGTTGTATACACGGGAAAAAAACAAATTCTTAAAACTACTCTAGATATTATTGATTATTCAAAGGATTATTACTTTAAAATTATATCTGACAATATAGAAGAAGGGTTTAAATACAAAGGTTCAGAAAATATTACTTGGATAAATGTTAATGGGCTTAATAATACCGAACCGATTGAGAAATTAGGAGAGCACTATAATCTGCATCCACTTATTCAAGAAGACATCGTAACCATAAATCAACGCCCTAAAATTGATGAATATGAGAATTATTTATTTATTGTCTTCAAAATGATACATTATAATGACAATGGTGAGTATATAAGTGAACATGTTAGTATGGTGCTTGGAAAAAATTATGTGATTACTTTTCAAGAGTCGGAAGGGGATGTTTTTGATAGTTTGCGAGATCGTTTGGAAAATTCAAAAGGACGTATAAGAAATGCCGGAGCTGATTATTTGATGTTTGCTATTTTGGATGCTGTGGTAGATAATTATTTTAACGTAATTGAAACATTAAGTGCTAAAATCGAATTTATTGAGGATCAATTGTTTGAGGTTGCTGTGAAAAATGATATTACACAAGACATACAAGATATAAAAAGAGAGATATTACGCATCAGAAAATCAGTTATGCCTTTGAGAGAAGTGATTAATAGATTGGAGAAAATTGATTCTGTTCTCATAGATGGTAAAACGCATAACTATATTAGAGATTTATATGATCACATTGTTCAAGTGAATGAAAGTGTTGATCTCTATAGAGAAATGATCTGGGGGTTAATGGATATGTATATGTCCACAATTAGCAATAAAATGAATGAGGTAATGAAAGTCTTAACAATAATGGCTTCTATTTTTATACCATTAACCTTTATGGCTGGTGTCTATGGGATGAATTTTGAGAATATGCCCGAACTACATTTTAAATACGGCTATTTTTATTTAATGGGCTCTATGCTTCTTGTCTTTTTCGGAATGTTATTTTATTTCAAAAGGAAAAAGTGGCTTTGAAATGTAATTGTGTAAATTCATATTTTGTTAAAGAAAAGTCAGGATTGAAAGCCGGTTTCAACCCTAACTTCTTATAAATTTTTAAGCTCAATAATAGCTTACTAAATTATTAGTTTAGCCATCCATTTGAGGTTGCTTTCTTACTATACCAAACTAATACAACCCCTATAACTACTACCATAATTGGCATTATCAAGCCGCCAGGGCCATAAACCTCCATAGAGTTACTCAAAATTAAATTATATAATAGCTGCACTAAAATTCCTAAAAGTGAAATTATAAACAATGGAGTAGCCCATTTCTTTTTAAGTAAGAGGCCAATTGCTCCAAAAAACCCGCCAAATACAGCAATGGCAAATGCCGCTATTGCCCAAGCCGGAATATTCTCTTGGTATGCACGATCTGCTTCTGGGAGTAACATTTTTGCTTCATCTGTTATATACGCTTTACCCAAATAGGCAATCACTCCCATTAGGTTCCAAATAACAGCTATAACAGCAATAATCCAATAAACTAGGTTCGGTTTGTTCGTTATTGTCATTTTGATTTGTTTTAAAGTTATTGCAATTAAATGTACATAATTTCACCAATATTTTAAACTTATCAATTATGATTGCAACTAGTTATCCTTAAGTTTTGTAATTTCATGCTTCAAAAATAAATTATTGAATCTGAAATTATGGGGGTAATTATACCAAAATCTTCATTTGAATTCCTTGCTAAATTGAAGGAAAATAATCATCGTGATTGGATGATGGAACAAAAAAAACAATATTTAGCCGGAGAAAAACTTTTTAAAGAATTCTATGGCTCAATTATGACTGGGCTCAATTCAACAGATGAAATTGCAAAAATGAAAGTGTTTCGTATCAATCGAGACATCCGATTTAGTAATGATAAAACACCTTACAACGTCCATAGAAGTGTTAGTTTTAGTAGGGCAGGAGCTCATAGAAGAGGCGGCTATTACTTGAGATTAGAACCAGGAAACTCTGCAATGGCAGGGGGATTTTTTGATCCAAATCCGGCTGATTTGCTTAGAATTAGAAAGGAATTTGAGATGGATGCTACGGATATAAGGAATATTTTAAAACAAAAAGATTTTGACTCTGCTTTTCATGGTTTTGATAAGACTTATAGCGTTAAGACAGCTCCGAAGGGTTTCAACAAGGACCATACTAATATTGACTTAATCCGCTTAAAAAATTATTTTGTGATTCATAAGTTTACAGATGAAGAAGTTTTTTCATCAGATTTTAAGAGCAAGCTGCTATATCATTATCAATTATTGCGACCTTTTTTCAACTATATGAGCGAAGTTTTAACTACAGATCTCAATGGTGTGTCATTACTTGAAGACTAGTGTAATTGATATACGTGTAGTAATTAGACTTTACCTTATATAAAAATAAAGAAAGATATTAGCAGTTTAGGTCAGGTATTCAAATTCTAATAATTGAATATTACTTTTAATTCGCTCCTTAACTATGTTCATCATCCTTTTGTTAAGATCTGATGAATTTTCAGTGTATTGAAGATATTCTTCAATTGTAAATTGCCCGATAATGATGCCTTTGAGTGAATTACGAAATTTTATGTCTTTCTGAATAGCATTTTCAATATATTCTAGCCGTCTTTCAACTGAATAATCATAAAATACGTTTTTGTGTTTTCGAACATAGTTCTTAAAAACTTCAAGTAATAGATCCGTTTGGACAATAGTGATGGGTCTAAGAGTTTTATTTTGAAAAGACTCATCTTTCGACATATTGGGAGTTACTTTTGCTGAAAGAATTTCAGGGCGTAAAAGTAATATAGCTGAATCGCGAGTTTCCATAGCTTTTGGTTTTATTAAAAGTAGGAAATACTACAATTATTTCTAAAACTTAAATTATTAGTTATAAACCTCTTCTTAACAATCTCAAAATAGCAAATGGGTTTATTTTATTTTAACTCAGGTAAAATTTATTAGTTAAAAATCTTTGAAAGGGAATCATTGAATATTTTGGTCCCCTCAGCATTTAAATGCCTCGGGTCCACAAAATATTGAGGTTCTGAAATTAGATCCGTATAGTCATAATAATTTGGAAGATAATTATTTAATAACAAATGATTTCCTATTGCATTATATATTGGTGAAGTAAAGAAAATTACCTTGACATCATTTTTCTTGCAAAGTGCGAGTATTTCACTAATATGGACGTTTAATGTATCCTTTATTTTAATTGAATACTTGCTATTTCTTTTGTTCTTAGGAAGCTCACCATACAGTGTTAAATAGCCGTTGGCTTCAATAGTACTAAGAGGCTGTTTAGCAATACCTTTTATATAATCCCGAATGCCAATTTCCGAGTCAAAATTTGCATATTTATAAAACGGAATATTTTTATAATAGTAATATTTTTTGTCCTTTAGTTTCTTGAATTCATTCCAAATGTTCTCCTCATTAATAAAAGGCAACCAATGGACAGTTGATTTTTCGCCTGCATCTGTGTAATTCCAGCTATCGTCGATTTGAATATAAATGTTTTTGGTAATATTTTTCTTAATTAGTTGTATTACAAATAATTTTATGTCGAAAGGTTTGGCATCCTGTAAGCCAAAATTAATTCCCCTTTTATGGGTTAATTTTTCTATTTGGTTTGGATTCAAATGATACAATGTTCTAGATGATCCTAAAACTGCATAATCATAAGTCCTTTTACTATCAAGAGACATTAACCAACTAACAGGGTTTCTGGGGGTTAGATTATAATTACTGTAGGTAAATAAAGCTTCGAAAATGATGGCTAATAGTGATAAACTAAAAATCCAAAGAACGATATTCAGAATTAATTTCTTCATCACCTAAAATTGAAAGTAAATAAAATCTTCAACATTTGAGAAGCTCCCCAATAATAAGATTGTCGCCAAAATAAATACGGTTTTAATTTGAAATCGATTTTCCTTAAACAACGGAAACTCTTCAGTTCTATAAAACCATTCAAAGCAAATTAAAAGAACGACTAATGGAATAAACTCAATGGAGAATCTATTAATATTTATACGCTCAATTTCCAAATCTAAAACCAGTAGTTTATTGATATATGAAAACGCTTCAGAGATTGAATTAGCTCTAAAAAAAATCCAGGCAAATGTTGTTATGCTAAAGGTTCCAATAATACCTAAAAGCTGACTTATTTTTGGAAAAATCTTGTTTTCAGAAATAATATCTATATTTTTTCTATTTCTCTTACCTAAAATAAGTGGAAGAAAGTAAAGTGCATTTAAAAAGCCCCAAATAACAAATGTCCAATTCGCCCCGTGCCAAAATCCACTAATGAGGAAAATAATGAATACATTTCTAACAATTTTCGAACTAGGAACTTTACTACCCCCTAAGGGTATATAGAGATAATCTCTAAACCAAGTAGAAAGTGAAATATGCCATCTTCTCCAAAACTCGGCAATATCCCTTGAAAAATATGGATAGGAAAAGTTTTTCATTAATTTAAAACCAAATAAACGGGCTGTACCAATAGCAATATCAGAGTATCCAGAAAAATCACCATAAATTTGAAAGGCAAATGCAACGGCCCCCATAGAGAGGGTGAGACTGTTGTAATGTTCAAAATTATTAAAAATTTCATTTGCATATCTCGCACAGTTATCTGCAATAACAATTTTTTTGAATAGTCCCCAGATTATTTGTCGAAGGCCCAATAAAGATTCTTCAGAATTAAATTCACGTTTCTTCAAAAATTGAGGCAATAAGTTTGTGGCTCTTTCAATAGGTCCCGCCACTAATTGAGGAAAAAAACTCACAAACGCGGCAAAGGCCATGAAACTCTTTGTAGGCTCTAATTTTTCTCTATAAACATCAATACTGTAGCTAAGTGTTTGGAACGTGTAAAAACTAATTCCTACAGGCAAAATAATGGAGATGAAAAATGTATCAAACTTGTATCCGAAAAAGGAAAAAGCATCAATGAAATTAGTGGTGAAAAAATTGAAGTATTTAAAAAACCCAAGTATGCCTATATTAACAAAGATGCTGAGTAATAATAACCTTTTTTTTGCTTTTCTTGTTTTTTGATTAGCAATACTTAGACCAATAAAAAAATCGACCAACGTGCTAATTAACATTAGGGATAAAAATCTCCAGTCCCACCAAGCATAGAAGACATAACTAGCGACTACAATTAATATGTTTTGAATTTTAAAGTTTCCTTTTGTTCCAAACCAATATAGAATGAAGACGATTGGAAGAAAAAAAGCAAAATCAAATGAGTTAAATAGCATTTCGACTTTAAAGTTGGTAATTCTGCTGCAAATTAAACTTAAGAACCTTGGTTAAAAAATTTTAAATTACTTTATTTTCAAAAATTAAGGGAGCCTTTATTAAAGACTCCCTAAGTTTTTAATTAATAGATAGGACAAGATTAATCCTTTTTCAAAAATTCTTCTTTCGATTGAATTACTGGTTGTGCAAGGCCATTTTTTTCTAGAAAAGCCAAAAACTTCTTTCCATCTGAATTAGATATAGTTTCAAATTGTTTTTTTGCTTTAGCAAAATCCTCAGAAATTAATTCAAAATTTTGTCTATGAGATTCTGAAACACCATCATATGTTGATGCAACATTACTATATAGTTCACCCATTTTTTCTCTTAATTCAGGCTCTGCAGAAGCAACATAATTATCACCAGAAGTAATAACCAAATCCTTACGCAAGTTTTCGAGTAGTGTATAAAATTTTTCAGCCTGTTTCTTACCTTTTGGATTATTATCTATAATCTCTTTTGCACTTGCTTGAAGTTCACCGACCTGATATACTAAATATGCCAAATCTTCAACCATGGTAAATAAAGTTTGAGTCAACGCTTCTTGCTCTCTTCTTTCTTCGATTGACGTTAGAGACGTTTCATCATATTTAGTCTCTATAATTTTCTCAAAAACTTCATTTCCTTTGGTGATTACTATTTTATATTTTCCTGCGGGAACTCTAGGGGAGGTAAAGCCACCAAAAGTTAATGTTTTACCTTGCGCCATTTTAGGATTAGTAGTGTTAAAATTCCAATCGACAATATTAATTCCTTTTGATTTTCCAGGATCAAGAGAGGTCATTTTTTTACCTTCCATATCTTGAACTTCCATAGTCATTTTCCCGAAGGTATGTCGCTTTTTTAAATAGTAAACAATACGTGCAGCGGTACTTTTATTATTACCCACAAACTGTGTCTCGGCTCCGAAACCTCCAGAAAAATCGCTGTCTTCAACCATCGTAAACGGTTTTGCCTCAAAGAAGTGAAAATCCTTAGCTAATATATTTTGATTTAATTCTCGTAGTGGACTAATATCATCAATAATAATAACCCCACGGCCATGAGTTCCCATCACAATATCATTCGTTTTTTTCTGTAAATCAATGAAATGTACAGCGACTAAAGGCATATTATTTGTGAATTGCGACCAGTTTTTACCACCATCAATAGTTACATAAAGGCCAAATTCTGTACCTAAAAAAAGTAAATCTTCATTAATGTAATCTTCTTGAATATTTCTCACAAAAGCTCTAATATCAATATCTTCAGAAATTATCGATTTCCAACTCTTTCCATAATCTGATGTTTTTAAAGCATAGGGTTTCATGTCACCACTTGAATGACCGTCAAAAACCGCATATGCAATTCCTTTGCCGTGAGAACTTGCTTCAATATGATAAACCCAAGTGTTCTTGGGAATTCCAACAAGGTTAGGAGTAACATTCTCCCAAGATTCTCCTCCATTAATAGTTAACTGTACATTACCATCATCTGTTCCAACCCAAATAACATTTTGATCTAAGGGCGATTCTGCTATAGTAAAAATTGTTGTGTGGTTTTCGGCACCACTATTGTCTACTGAAAGCCCTCCAGATTTAGATTGATCTTGCTTAGTTTTATCATTTGTAGTTAAGTCAGGAGAAATAATCGTCCAGCTATCTCCCATGTCATCAGAACGATGTAAAAACTGGCTTCCCATATAAAAACGATCGGGGGCGAAGGCACTAATCGCCATTGGGGCGTTCCAGTTGAATCGTAATTCAGGATCTCCTTTTTTAGGTAAAGGCTGAATAGTTTTTGTGCGATTCCTATCAACGTCATAACGCCATACATTTTCGGCACCTTGCATTTCAGAATAAATAATGTTTTTAGTTGGGTGTTTCAATACTCTGAAACCATCTCCATAACCTACACTATTCCAATCGCGCGCATTTACGCCTCCAGGAGAAGAGGACGGGCCATACCATGAACCATTATCCTGTAAACCACCATACACATTATAGGGTTCTGCATCATCTACACTAATTTGATAAAACTGGGATAATGGAAGGTTCTCTGCTATTTCAAAAGTAGATCCACCATTCCAAGAACGATACATTCCGCCATCTGTGGCGGCATAGATGATATCACTATTATTGATGTCAAAAATTACATCGTGAATATCACTATGCATATTTCCAAGATCTTTAAATGTTTTGCCACCATCGCGGCTAATCGATCCGCTTAATCCACCTTTTAAAATAATGTCTGGGTTTTTAGGATCAACAGTAATTCTAGAAAAATAAAAAGGTCGAACAGTTAAACCAAAATCACTATTCAAATGTTCCCAACTATCTCCAGAGTTCATGGATTTCCATAATCCATTAGTATTTTTTTCACCAGTTTCAATTACTGCATAAAGGATATTACTATCACTAGGAGCCAAGGCTATTCCTATTCTGCCTAATTTTCCCTTCGGAATATTATTTTGAATTTTATTCCATGTTTTCCCAGCATCTATGGATTTATACAATGCGCTATTTTCCCCACCTGATTCAAATCCCCAACCAGATCTTCTAAATTCCCACATGGAAACATAAAGAATATTAGAATTCTTTGGGTCCATTATTAAATCAGTAGCACCAGTAGATGGACCAACAAATAGAATCTTATTCCAGGTTTGCCCTCCATCGGTAGTTTTGTAAACCCCTCTATCTTCACTGTCACTCCATAAAGCGCCTAATACACCTACATATATTTCGTCACTGTTAGTAGGATTAATAACTATAGAAGCAATTCGTTCACTATTCTCAAAACCCATTTTTTTCCAGTTGGCACCACCATCTGTGGATTTATAAAGACCATCACCTATAGTGACAGAATTTCGAGTCCAGGTCTCTCCAGTCCCAACCCAAATGACTTCATCAGGATTGCTTGGATCGAGTTTTACTACTCCAATTGATTGAACATGCTCATCGAAGATTGGGTTGAAGGTAGCTCCTCCATCACCTGACTTCCAAACTCCTCCACCTGCAGCTCCTAAATATAGAATACGAGCATTAGTTGGATGATTTTCTAAGTCAACAATGCGGCCGCTCATAAGTGCTGGGCCTATATGTCTTGCCTTCATGTCTCCAAAAAGTTCTTTCCCTTTGAGTGATATATCTTGTGCTTTTGATGCAACTGAGAATAAACTAATTGCAAGGATGAGTAGGATTATTTTTTTCATTTGACTATAATTTAGTAAGCTATAGGATGATACAAAAAATCCCTACTTTGGTAGGGATTTTATTTTTTAATAATTTTTAATTTTTTTCGACTTCTGCCTTTACTTCTGGAAAAGCGAACATTGCGATATCAATTTCAGGATTCAGAATTATTTCTGATATTTGAATTGCTTGACCTTGCATTGAGATCGCAAAAGGAAAGTACAATCCACCAACTTCTTGATAGTCACTAAATGTTGAAGTACTCATTTGTCCTTTCATTGGGCCATCTCTCATTTCTGATTCAGTTACAATTGGGACAAAATTTTCTGTGTCAAAATAATAAAAAGAAACATTCGCTTCTTCTTTTCCGTCAACCATTATAGGTTTTTGAGTTAATTTTAGTTTAAACGTTTCGGCACCTTCTTTAGTTTCTTTTCCTAGAAATTCAACAGTAAAACCTTTTTCCTTATAATTTAGGAAAGGGGTAGGGAAATCTCCAGACTGTTTCTTCATATTTTCGGTCGCTTCAGCATCACTTTTCTCAGGTTGCATAGTCATGAAGTTTGTAGTCCACATTGTCTCACCATCAAATGCATATTGAGTCATATCTTGACCTTGGATATTAATTTTCAATAATTGTTTACCATCTTTCATCTGATACATTTCAACAGGAATCGTCATTCCTTGCGCATTTGCGGACGCAACCATTTTCATTCCCTGGAGGTTATTCCATGCCTCCATGCCACCAGTATTTTGGAAATAATTGTTAATAACCTCATCCGCAGTTTGAGCAGAAACAGGAGTTATAGATATAATGAGAATTGCAAAAAAAAGAGTTGTTAATGTTTTCATAGTGTTAATTTAAAGTTTACGCAAAAGTAAGTCTCCATTGGAATGATTTAGTTACAAACGTCCGTTTTTTTTCTAAAAAAAACAAAATTAGAACTACTTATTTGTTATTGAATAAGAGAAATATTATGAGACTATTTTTTTATTTAAATTTAGAGAATTGGTATTATTAAAATCATTGCCAGTAGGTAGTTCAAATATTTCTAAACCAAAGTAGGGGACAGCAGCTAATAAATGATCAAAAATATCCGCCTGGATATGTTCGTAGTTTGCCCAAGTCTTATCATAACTATAGCAAAAAATTTCAATAGGAATCCCTTTGTCTGTTGGAGCTAAGTGGCGTACCATTAAAAATAAATCTTTATTTATTGCTTGATTTTGATGCAAGTATGCGTCTGCATATTTTCTAAATACACCTAAATTTGTTTGATTTCTACCATTTATAAGTAGGCTTTTGTCGGCTTCAGATTGTCGATTAAACCTATCCAATTCTTTGCTGCGATGCTCTATATATGGTTTAATAAGCTGAATTTTTTTAAGGTTCTCGAGTTCATCGGTAGATAGAAACTTAATGGAAGATTGTTTAATATTAATCGCTCTCTTAATTCTTCTTCCTTTTGACTCTTGCATTCCTCGCCAATTTTGAAAGGAATCAGAAATTAAACTGTAAGTAGGAATAGTTGTATATGTGTTGTCAAAATTTTGTACTCGAACTGTGGCTAAGTTAATTGCAATTACATACCCGTCTGCACCGTATTTGCTGAAGGTAATCCAATCTCCAATTCTAACAATGTCGTTTACCGAAACCTGAATACTAGCTACAAAACCTAATATAGTATCTTTAAAAATTAATAATAAAATTGCAGAGGCTGCTCCAAGTGTACCTAAACTAACTAGGGAATAACCAGTGAGTGTATTGATAATTAAAAAAATTCCAATTCCCCATGCAAATATCATCAATAGCTGAGAATAGCTTTCAAGTGGTTTGTCACTGTACTTTTCATTCTCTTGTAAATAATTTTGAGTCGTTCGAATAATACTTCTAAAAATGAGAACGCAAAGCGCGATCAAATAGACGTCTATAGCCATTATAAGTAAGCGTCTAATGAAGGGATAATCAAAAAATATGAATGGAATGACTAACCAAATAATAGCCAAAGGAACTAGATGAGCAATAAATTTTGGAAAATTACTTTTTACCAAATAATCATCAAAGGTTGTTTTTGTTTTATTGCTAAAGACCTTCATAGCTTCAATAATAAAGCGTCTGAATATAAAATCTAAGAGTATTACAACCAAAAATATTAAAATGCAGCTGATAAGAATATTTAGGAATTTTGCAAGGTCTTCTTGCATGCCTAATTTGTTAAAATATTCTCGAAACCAAGAGCTAAAATATTTAAGTGTTTCTGAATTCATTATAAATAATTACGTTCAATATAAAAAGGTCCAAAAGGCAACACAGAGCAAAGTATAGCAATAGATAATTTCTTTATAGTCCAATTTAATTGCTGTGAAATGTAGGTGGCCCCTGCAATGTACAATAGGAATAGAACTCCATGGATCATTCCAATAATTTGTACCATCTGCGGCATTTCCCAAAAATATTTTAAAGGCATTGCAATTCCTAAGAGGACTAAAAATGAAATTGCTTCCAGAGTACTTATAAGTTTGAAGGTATTAATAGATTTTTCCAATGTTTTTTTTTTTGACAAAGATACATTTTGAAACCTGAATTGTCGATTAAAGATAAAATATTAGTAAGAACAAGGGAGCGGAACATTAAGAACGGGATACTTCCAGTTTTTACTGAAATTGAAATGCCACCATTCAGTCCTCACCGACTGAAAGCCAAATTGGCGCATACCATCTAATAATAGTTTCCGGTTTGCTAGAATTTCCGCCGAAAAGTTGAAATTATTAATATGTGAAGTATTGCCAAAAAAATCATAATCGCTACCCATATCCACAAAACATCCATCCAAAGATTCTAAAGTCAAATCAATTGCAGCACCTCTATTGTGAATAGAGCCTCCCTCATAAGGGTTGGCAATATAAGTAGGTCTGGGCATTTTGGCCCACATTTTTTTCTGAATATCTAATGGTCGGTAACAATCATATAATTTTATACGATATCCTTTTTCGCAAAAATATTGATTTGCCTTTACTATTTGTTTGGCAACTTCAATTTGTAATAAACATACTTCACATTCATATAATATTTCGTCCATAAAATTATTAGGCGTTGCATAGCGTATCTCAAGTGAAAATTCTGAAGAGATAGTAGTGATATCTATTAAACTATTTTGAAAAGATTCTCCTGAAGAAAAACTTAAAAAAAAAAGTGGAATGAATATTATTATTCGCATTTGCATACATCAAATTTAATAAAAAAGAAAAATAGGTTTAATCTTGTTTGTAACTTTGAATAAAACATAAAAAATGGATAAATTACAATTGAAAGTCGCATTAGTAACTGGAGGAACTAAGGGAATTGGTTTTGGTATAGCAGAATGTCTGTTGAAAAGTGGAGTTAATGTGGTCATTACGGGTAGAACTGAAAGTAAAACGAAGGAAGCAGTTCAGAGATTAAACAGTAATGAATATCATGGTGCAAAAGCAATTGGGTTGGCGTCTGACGTTCGTAGTTTTGAAAGTCAGCAGAAAGTAGTTAAGTCAATTACGGAGGAATTTGGAAAATTAGATATTGTCATTGCGAATGCTGGTTTGGGACATTTTGGCCCGATTGAAGATTTGACCATTCAACAATGGAATGATACCATCGACACGAATCTTACGGGTGCTTTTTATACACTGAAGGCAACTATGCAAGAGCTTATAAAAAATAAAGGGTATTATATTAGTATTTCAAGTCTTGCAGGGACAAATTTCTTTGCTGGGGCAGCTGCTTACAATGCTAGTAAGTTTGGGCTCACAGGATTTACTCAAGCGGCTATGTTAGACCTTAGAAAGTATGGGGTAAAGATTAGTACAATAATGCCAGGGTCTGTTTCAACGAATTTTAATGGAAATGAGCCCGGTGAAAAGGATGCTTGGAAAATACAATGTGAAGATATAGGGGAATTAGTTATTGATTTATTGAAAATGAATCCACGAACTTTACCTAGTAAAATAGAGGTGAGACCAAGCTTTCCACCCAACTAAAAGTTGTCAGCAAATCAAAATTACTTTTTGAGGAATAAAAAAAGCAACCACTTAAGGTTGCTTTTTTATATAAGATTGTAAAAATTATCCTAAATAATTTTTTAAGATATGACTTTTAGATTGTTGACGTAATCTTCGGATGGCTTTTTCACGAATTTGACGCACGCGCTCTCGGCTTAAATCAAATGTATCACCAATCTCTTGAAGAGACATAGCTGGTTGCCCACTTAATCCAAAACTAAGTTTCACTACATCGGCTTCTCTTGGAGAGAGGGTGTCCAATGCTCGCCCGATTTCAATTCTAAGGGAGTCTTGTATAAGTCCTCGATCTGGGTTTGGAGATTCTCCTGAACTTAAGATATCGTATAAATTATTCTCATTCTCACCTTCTTGAAAAGGTGCGTCCATAGATAAACTTCTATTAGAATTCTTAAGTGCCTGCTTCACATTACTGATCGACATATCAACTTCTATAGCAATTTCAGATGCAGAAGGTACGCGTTCATGTATTTGTTCAAGATGAATAGCAGCTTTTCTTATTTTATTAATATCACCAATTTTGTTCAGAGGTAGTCTAACCACACGAGATTGTTCAGAAATCGCTTGAAGAATAGATTGACGAATCCACCATACGGCATATGAAATGAATTTAAATCCTCTTGTTTCGTCGAATCGGTTGGCAGCTTTTACCAACCCAACATTTCCCTCATTAATTAAGTCGGAGAGAGTTAAACCTTGATTTTGATATTGTTTTGCTACAGAAATTACAAACCGTAAATTAGATTTTGTTAGCTTGTCTAAAGCAAGTTGATCACCTGCCCGTATCCGTTGCGCTAATTCAACTTCTTCTTCCGCAGTTATCAAATCTATTTTACTTACATCTTGCAAATAACTATTTAGAGATTTAGTTTCTCTATTTGTAACCTGCTTTGTAATTTTGAGTTGTCTCATATGTGTTTTTTATAATATTTTTTTAATAACTCGGCATAGTAACACTAAGAAATAACATATCCAAATTCTTAACACTTTTTCTTGATATTTTTTACAAGAAAATTGCTTTTTTTCGAATTTAAGTCAAATTTTACATTTTAGTTTCAATATTTAGGATAAAATGTATTTTGAAAATTCAAATTTGGATATTTAAAAATATTTTATTTTAACTTTCAAAATTGTGCTGATTTATAAAAAAAAAGTAAGAAAGTTAAATTTTTCATTAAGATGAGATTAAAGTGACAACTTCATTGTAGGTTTGGAAACTAAATCGAATGAATCAGTCTGTTTTTTGATAATTTGAAATCGGACAAAATATAATAAGTGTTAATTGACTTATTAATTAATAATAATATCTTGGTTTGATTATTGCTGTTTGCATTTTGCTTAGAAAATTCATAAAAATGAAATTGATTGCTATTTTTTTATTCTTACTTACTTCTCAAATAGTACTTGCTCAGTTTGATAACCCATCTAATAATTCGGTTCAATTTGAGCAAAACGAAAATAATACAGCCACTCCCAATGGATTTGAACTTCCGGCGACAAAAAAACCAAACATCAGCATCAAAGAAAATAAATATAATACTAATACCTTGCCAAAATTGGAAGTTAAGAAAGAGGAGTTTGATATGAGTAAAGAGGATGGATTATTAGAAAATAAGACCAACAAGGCTCCTAAGTACTTTACTATGGATAAAGAGGCTAAAGAAGAGTATGGGAGAGATTATGTTTTGGCAGATTTTAAAACAAAAACTAGTTATGTGAATATTGTATATAGAGATCATGAATCTGTTGATGGGGATCGAATCCGAGTTTATGTGAATGATGATGTAGTGCAAAGTGAAATTCTTCTGGATGGGAATTTTCGAGGTTTTGATCTAACCTTGGAAGTAGGGTACAATAAAATAGATTTTGAAGCTCTTAATCAAGGAGATTCTGGTCCCAATACAGCCCAGTTGCATGTATACGATGATAAAGGGGTATTAATATCAGCTCATGAATGGAATCTTCTTACAGGAAATAAGGCCTCTGTAATTATCATTAAAGAATAGTTTGTCTAAGTAATTGTTATAATGCGTTACATTATTAACTCGATCTAATTGGCGCGTCCTAAAACTTTCTGAAGTTTTTAAAAAGCCAGTAAACGATTATTTTAAATTGGATGTAACTAATTAGAGTTTCGTTATATCTCATGAGTTTTGAAGTTAGTATTTTCCTTCAAGTATGGTTAACTTTGTGAAAATTATATGTTCTTATTTTCCAACTTTCCTTTTTTAATTAATTTAAAAACCATTCAACACTATTATGCAGCACCTTGCTAATAATAAGACAAAACTAGATAAAAATAAACCAAGGGTAGGCCTAAAAAAAGCTTTTAAAACGATAATTTGGCCCAAAAGAAAACTCGTTTTTATTGGTCTTATATTAATTGTATTCAGCCGTTTATCCAGTCTTGTTTTGCCATGGAAGAGTAAAGCTCTTTTAGATGATGTTATTCCAAATAAAGATTTTGATCAGTTATATAATCTATTAGCCATAGTTGGGATTGCCATTTTGATCCAAGCAGTAACTTCGTTTCTTCTTACTAGAATTCTTAGCGTGCAGGCCCAATATTTAATTTCAGAATTAAGGGCACAGGTACAAAAGAAGGTGCTGTCCTTACCAATCAGTTTTTTCGACAATACGAAATCTGGGGCATTGGTATCCCGTATTATGACGGATGTTGAAGGAGTGAGGAATCTCATTGGAACTGGATTGGTTCAATTGGTGGGAGGGTCTATTACGGCGGTTATTTCTTTAGTTTTATTAATTCGTATAAGCGCAATAATGACATTTTTTGTGTTAGTTCCTGTTTCTATTTTTGGATTTGTGGCCCTTAGAGCATTCAAGCACATTCGCCCTATTTTTAGAACGCGTGGAGTCATCAATGCTGAAGTTACAGGCCGATTGACAGAAACTTTAGCAGGAGTGCGAGTGATTAAAGGTTTTAATGCAGAGGACCAGGAAAATAAGGCGTTTGAAGAAGGGGTTGACCGGTTATTTCAAAATGTAAAAAAGAGTTTGACTGCCACAGCTATTATGACTAGTTCGGCAACTTTCCTTTTAGGACTTGCTTCGGCAGGAATAATGGGAATAGGAGGGTACTATATTATGAAAGATACTTTAACAACTGGAGATTTTATTTCCTTCACCTTATTGCTGGGCTTTATGATTGCTCCAATAGTACAAATGAGTAATATTGGGAGTCAGCTTACAGAGGCTTTAGCCGGTTTGGATAGAACAGAAGAGTTAATGAATATGGATCCTGAAGAGGATTCTGAAATTCGCAACATTCATTTAAAAGAAATGAAAGGAAACTTGGTCTTTAACAACGTTTCATTTTCATACGAGAAAGGAAAAGAAGTTATAAGTAATATTAGTTTTGAGGCTCCATCGGGTTCGGTGACTGCTCTAGTGGGCAGTTCAGGTTCTGGCAAATCGACTATTGCTGGGTTATCTGCCACTTTTTTAAATCCAAAAGAGGGACAAATTACAATAGATGGAAATGATATTTCAAAGGTTAATTTGAGTAGTTTCAGGCAATATTTAGGAGTAGTACTTCAAGATGAATTTTTATTTGAAGGAACAATTAGAGAAAACATTTTATTTCCTCGGCCTAATGCTACGGAAGAACAATTAATAAACGCCGTAAAGGCTGGTTACGTTAACGAATTTACAGATAGATTTGAAGAGGGACTCGACACCCTCATAGGAGAACGTGGGGTGAAATTGTCTGGTGGACAAAGACAGCGAATAGCAATAGCAAGGGCTGTATTAGCAGATCCTAAAATTATTATTCTAGACGAGGCAACTTCAAACCTTGATACAGAAAGTGAGGCTCTAATTCAAAAGAGCTTGGCTACTTTAGTGAAAGATAGAACTACTATCGTGATTGCACATAGATTGAGTACAATTAAAAAAGCTGATCAAATTCTTGTAGTTGAAGCTGGAAAAATAGTAGAAAGAGGTACTCATGAATCACTTATTGCCTCGGGAGGAAGATATTTTGAACTTTATACGTATCAAGCTAAGATTTAAATTTTGTATTCTAAAGCTTAAACTCGCTAAAGGTTCTTACAAAGCCTATTTCAAGGTCATCTAAGTGTATGTTTCCAACTCGAACTCTTATCAGTCTTAGAGTAGAAAAACCGACAGCAGAAGTCATTTTGCGTACTTGTCTGAATTTACCTTCAGTTAGTGTAATCGATACCCAAGAAGTGGGTCCATGACGATCGTCTCTTATTTTCTTCTCTCTATTTTTGATATTCGGAGGCTCGATTCTTACTATTTTACAAGGTTTCGTTATATATTTTTTGCCGTCAAAACCAATCTCAATTCCATTTGATATTCGTTGAATTGCTTCAGGAGTAATAGTACCGTTCAATTGAGCGAAGTATTCCTTTTCTACTTTCTTACTATTAATTGAATCACTAAGTTTTCCATCTGTTGTCAATAGTAGTAATCCTTCACTTTTTTCATCCAAACGGCCAATAGACATTGTGCCTTCGGGAAATTCGTACAATTCTCCTAGAAATTTTTTCTTATAACTTTTTAAATCGTTACTAATAAACTGACTTATATAGCCGTAAGGCTTATGAATAATAAAATGTTTATGGTTTAAGGATTCCATTACTTTTTCTACAAATTAATAATACAAAAATACACTATTCAGTAACTTCAAAATGAAAAGATATAGTTCTAGTATAAATATCCGTATCTTTGCCGACTTAATAATCCAATTACAGAATTAATAATGGCAGGATCACAAGAGACCTACGGTAAAAAAGAACGTGAGAAGAAACGCTTGAAAAAGCAAGAAGACAAGAAGAAAAAAGCGATAGAGCGAAAGGCTAATTCGAAAGGCGGCGGATTAGAAAATATGCTTGTTTATGTTGATGAAAATGGACACTTCACGGATACTCCTCAAGATCCATCTAAAAAAGTAAAAGTAGATGTTGAAAGCATCGAAATTGGAATTCCAAAAAGAGAGGCCGAAGAAGTAGTAGATCCTGTTCATGAGGGAAAAGTCGATTTTTACGACGGTTCCAAAGGGTTCGGATTTATAATTGATAAGGTAGATTCGGAACGTTATTTTGTTCATGTGAGCGGTACTACTGAAGATATTGGTGAAGGAGATAAAGTGCAGTTTGAGCTTGAAAGAGGACAAAAGGGATTGAACGCTGTTCGCGTAAAAAAAATATAGCAAGACGATCTTATGTCTACATTTCTAGAGTTAGGAGTTCGAAAGGACTTTATTAAAGGACTAAATGAGCTTGGCATTAAAACTCCTACAGAAATTCAAGAAATTGCACTCCCAATTTTATTGTATTCAAAAACAGATTTTGTTGGCTTAGCACAAACCGGAACTGGGAAAACTGTGGCATTTGGCCTTCCACTTTTGCAGCATATTGATACTACAAAACCTGAAATACAGACCCTTATTTTAGCTCCAACACGAGAATTAGTTCAACAAATTCAGAAACAACTTTTTAAGTTTACGAAATATTGTGATGAAAAGATATTTTCAGAAGGAGTTTATGGTGGAGAGAAAATTGAAAAACAAATCAATTCTCTAAAACGGACCACGCATATTGTTGTTGCGACTCCGGGAAGATTATTAGACCTAATAGAGAGGGGAGATATTAATATTAAAAACATTACAACTTTGGTCTTGGATGAAGCAGATGAAATGCTAAGTATGGGATTTAAGCAGGATTTGAACAGAATTCTAAAATATACTTCTGGAACTAGGAATACCTGGCTTTTTTCTGCAACAATGCCAGAAGAAATAAAAAAGATAATTAAAACATATATGGCAGTGGATGCTGCTAGAATTGAGGTAAATAAGGATGAAAAGGTAAATTCAAACATCACGCATCAATATATTATCACTACAATAAAGGATAAAATTAACCTTTTATCAAAGTTACTTGAAAGTCGAGGATCTGAGCGTGGTATTATTTTCTGTCGTACTAAGGCAGGAACGCAAAATTTGGCGGTAGCCCTCAAGGAGAAAGGGTTTTCAATAGAGGCACTGGAAGGGGATATGCAACAAAAAGAACGCGATAAGGTAATGCGGGCTTTTAAAAATGGTAGTTTACAATTACTAATTTCGACCGATGTATCGGCACGAGGAATCGATGTGAATAATTTAGCTTTTGTTATTCACCATCAGCTGCCAGATCAAAATGATTATTACACTCATCGTAGTGGTAGAACGGCACGTGCTGGAAAGGAGGGAGTTTCCTTGGCTCTAATAATCCCTGGAGAGTTACAACGGATTCACGAACTGCGGAAAGTGCTAGGAATTCAATTTAAAGAAGTGTTTCTCTAATTTGAGACGATTTTTTTGCAATAAGTTGTTCTTTGGTCATTTTAGGCTTTTTTTCTTTACAGGATAAGAATAAGAACGTTGATAAGATTAAAATCCTCAAGGGTTTTCTATTAATCATTATGAAAAGATTAAGTGATTATATTTTCAATTATGATGAGATTAATATTGAAATTTTGAATTTGGAATTCGAACAAAAAAAAGCTAAGCTTTATGTTTTCTAAAGCTTAGCTTTTGCTATTTGATTGATGATTACTTACTTTACGAAACGATTTGTTTTATATTGTTAAACAATGGATCGTGTCGATTGAATATTTTTTCTGTGATATATATTAAAGTATCTCGCTTGTTTGAAAATCGATTCTTACTTTTTTCTATATCTCTAAGAGTTTTCATGGTGGCTTGATTGATTGTTTAGACAAAATTATCTATATCGTCTTTTTAAGTTCCAAGTATATCCTTTAGAAGTACTCAATTTTTCTGTAATGTGATTGCTATTTAATGTTCTCATGATAATTGATATTTAGTATTGTAAGTTTAATTTTTAAGGTTCGTACTTATTAGAAAATCCGATTCTTATCTGTATCTTCTCTTAAGATTCCAAATGAATCCTTTTGTGGTACTTAATTTCTCACTCGTTTGATTGCTGTTTAAAGTTCTCATCTTGTTTTGTTTTTGTGGTTAATATCTAATAGACGAAGCATATTGAAATATGTTACAGTACTATGTAAAACAAAGTAGTAAATTAACAGAGATTTAACTAATTCCAATAAATAATTTTGGAGATATATGTCGACTAGGGGTAGGAGACAAGAGGTGTAAACCCTTATTTCATAAAGTGTTCCACAAACTGTGGAACATATCTGAAGAGAGATTTAAATATTTATACTCACCATTAAAATTTATCCTAAAATATTTTTTGTGGCACAATGAATTGCTAATAAGGTAATATTTTCAAATATTTTTAAGATAGAAAACGTATCTGCTATGAATTAAAACAAAATTTTAAACTGACAATAATCTATTATAGAATAAATAATTTTCAAAAACTCTTAATTGAAGCTATCTTTGCACGTCTAGAAAAATTGAATGCATAACAAAGAATCGGTTACTATTATAGAAGAAAGGAAGTGTGGTAAAGACTTATATAGTTACCAAAAAGGTGCTATCGACAAAATATTCAGAAGTTTTGATGATGCTCCAGAGGATTATCATCTTTTATACCAGCTTCCAACAGGAGGAGGTAAAACAGTTATTTTCTCAGAAATTGTTCGCCAATATCTAAAAAATCATTCCAAGAAGGTTTTAGTACTCACTCATCGAATTGAACTTTGCAAGCAAACATCTTCCATGCTTACGGAATTTGAAGTCGTAAATAAGGTAATAAGTAGTCTGGCAAATCTAGATGATCAGGATCAATATAGCTGTTTTGTGGCGATGGTCGAGACATTAAATAATAGGTTGCAAGAAAATCGTTTGGATATATCCAATGTCGGATTAGTAATTATTGATGAGGCACATTATAATTCATTTACAAAGCTTTTTAAGTTTTTTGAAAAGTCATTCATATTAGGTGTAACTGCCACACCTTTAAGCTCCAATATAAAACTGCCGATGAATGAAAATTATGATGAATTAATTGTAGGGGAGTCTATAGAGTCGTTAATTGAAAACGAGTTTCTATCTCGAGCTGAAATCTATTCTTATAATGTTGGGCTAACCTCTTTAGAAGTTGGGGCTAATGGCGATTATACCGTAAAATCTTCCGATGACCTTTATATGGGTACTGATATGTTAAGTAGATTATTACAGGCATATATGGAGCGATCTAGGGATAAGAAAACTTTAATTTTTAATAATGGGATAAATACCTCATTATATGTTTATGATGCTTTCAGAAATGCAGGACTTCCAATAAGGCATCTTGATAATACAGCAACGAAAAAGGAAAGAAAACAAATACTTAAGTGGTTTAAAGAAACCCCCGATGCCATTTTGACTTCAGTAAGTATTTTAACTACAGGTTTTGATGAACCAACGGTAGAATCTATCATTCTTAATAGGGCAACAAAGTCACTAACGTTGTATTACCAAATGATAGGGCGGGGCTCACGAATTCTCAAAAATAAAAATACATTTGATGTTATTGACCTTGGAAATAATTTTCATCGATTTGGACCCTGGGGAGCAGATTTAGATTGGCAGCGAATTTTTAAATATCCTATGTCATTTTTAGATAATTTGATGGATGATGAAGAACTTGAAAGTTACTTTAAATATGAAATGCCAGAAGAATTACGAAATGAGTTTAAGAGATCCAAGGATGTTTATTTCGATATTAAAAAGGCATATATAGATTCTGTAACAAAAGGAGATTCTTCTAAAGTAATATTAGAAAAGTCCATTGAGCAGCATGCACTAATTTGTACCGAAAATAGTGAAGATGTATATGATGCTCTTACCTTAGCAAAAATGTTGGGAGACGACATTGATTTTAGAATTGAACGATATTCTAAATGCATTAGTAAAAGCACGCATAATTTTATTACCTGGTTAAAAGATGACTACAGATTAAAATTACGTAACTATATTCGAGAAAATTTTGATCGTGTGTATGAAGAAATTCATGGCTATCCACCAGTCGAATAATAAAACACATTCGCCTTAATGAAGAAAAATGATCCTTATGCGGCCCTTCGCTTTAAAGAATTTAGGATTTTTCTTTTGGTTCGATTTGCTATGGTGTTTGCGTGGACTATGCAATTTGTGGTTATTGAATGGCAAGTGTATAGCATGACCAAAGATCCTTTTTCATTAGGAGTAATTGGTTTGATGGAGATAATTCCTGCTCTTATTCTAGCTCTATTCGCGGGACACATAGTAGATCAAAGAGAGAAAAAGGGGCTATTAGTAAAATGCATTATTGGTTTTTCTGTAATTAGTTTTGGGCTTTTTCTTATTACATGGCCGAGATTTTCTAAAGATTTTTCTCTTCATTTTATTCTATATTCAATTTATTTTTTAGTCTTTTTAGGAGGAATGGTGCGTGCCTTTATTGGCCCTACTACATTTTCACTATTTTCTTTATTAGTTCCCAAAAATATATATCCTAATGCTGCAACCTGGAGCAGTTCTATTTGGCAAATGGGAGCAGTTGTTGGACCAGCTATTGGTGGTTTTTCTATTCATTTGATTGGTGTTCATGGCTCGATGTTTTTAATTTTGGGATGTTCTTTGATAGCATTACTTGCACTCTCAAAAATTCCAAAGAAACCTATTTTAAATCCAAAGATTGGAGAACCAATAAGACAAAGTTTGAAGGAAGGATTAAGATTTGTAATGCACTCAAAAATTATTCTTGGCGCATTGACATTAGATATGTTTGCCGTTCTTTTTGGAGGGGCCATGGCATTGTTGCCAATATATGCTCAAGATATATTGCATGTTGGGTCCCAAGGATTTGGTATTTTGCGGGCAGCACCGGCTGTTGGGGCATTAATTATTATGTTCACATCTGCATATTTTCCGATAAATAAAAAAGCGGGAATGAAATTGCTGGTTGCTATTTTTGGCTTTGGTCTTTGTATGATCGTATTCGGCTTGTCAACCTGGTTTTGGATTTCAGTAATAGCTCTATTTCTTAGTGGAATTACCGATGGCATATCGATGGTTATTCGGCAAACTATTTTACAATTGCGCACACCTGATGCCATGAGAGGGAGGGTAGCTTCTGTCAACTCAATTTTTGTAGGCTCTTCAAACGAATTAGGTGCTTTTGAAAGTGGTCTTACGGCCAAATTAATGGGAACAGTGACCGCAGTGGTTTTTGGGGGCACAATGACTTTAATAACAGTAATTACTATGGGAATTGCTTCACCAGTCTTTAGAAAATTAGATCTTCAGAAGGATATAGAAGAACATGAAGAATTGAAATACTAAAAATCTAAAGTTTTTAAATGATTTATTTAGTATATTAATGAAATTTCCAACCCACAAATCGACTCTGTTTTTGACCCTGCTCCATTCTTGTGGTTTTGTGAACACACTTTAGTTTGTCAAGTTGTTTATAAATCTTGTCCAAATTTTCTTTTTTTGAAACTAATGTAGTAAACCAACCAACCTGTGATTTAAATGCTACACTTTGCTTAATCATACGCTTAATAAATAAAGCTTCCCCTCCATTACACCATAGTTCATTGGCCTGACCCCCAAAGTTTAAGCTAATTTCTTTTTTGGTCTGATAAGCCGCATCTTTATGTTCTAGATTTCTTAATTTACGTAATGTACCTTTTGTTGCTTCTTCTTCGGAAGAATGAAAGGGTGGGTTACACATTGTAAAATGAAAATATTCATTTTCTGAAATAATCCCTTCAAAAATATTTGCTTTATTATTTTGAAACCTAATCTCAATTGAATCAGTTAAACCTTCAGATCCGCCTATGTTAGTTTTCGCTGAAGCTATGGCCGCAGTATCACAGTCGACCCCTACCATTTTCCATTTGTAAATTCTGACTCCCAAAATCGGATAAATACTGTTGGCGCCCATTCCAATATCTAAACCTTTAATATGTTTAGTAACGCTATTTTCAGAAAGCAAATCAGCTATATAATGAATATAATCTGCTCTTCCAGGTATAGGAGGGCAGAGATAATGCTTAGGAATGTTCCAATTGGTTATATTATAGTGATATTTTAAAAGTGCTTTGTTTAAGTGAAGTACAGCTTCGCTATTAGCAAAGTCAATTGTTTCTGTGCCATAATCATTCACAAATACAAAAGGCAGTAGTTCAGAATGACACTTACATAAAGCATTAAAATTATAGGGATTATTATGAATGTTTTTTGGATGCAAAATGAGTTTGGGTTAAGAAGTTTAGAGCTGGCAAATATACTTATATTGCATTTGCGGATCTCGTAAAACACAACAAAGATTGATTCTTTTCTATTTTAGAAATAACCGAGCTAAAAAATAATTAGTTCAAAGTCAATTGATAATCTGAATATTCACAATTACAAATAATCTATATTGTTATGGAATCGTGATCAAATCTTTGAATATTTTGTTTCTGATATTTTACCTAGATGGCACTTTTTTCTTGCCAATGAGTAATTTTTCAATTTTATCAGACTGACTAAAAAGGTATCACGATCGCAAATCCAATGAAGACAATTGTATTATCGTTTTTGATTTTATTAAAGACCTTATTATTTCAATGGCATTGTGGGCATCAAGAATGACGATCATAAAATAATCAATGCAGGAATTAAAGAAGTAAATGAAAACATTAAAAGAAAGATCAGGGAATAATACTTTCAAAGTTTCACGCTATTATGCGCAACTACTCATAGTCAAACCGTTACACAGTTACTGATGTAAATTTGTAAAGTGGTTATTTCAGACCGAAAGTTTGTTCCTATTAAGGTTTAATAAACTTCAACTTACTAATTTAGTTAAGTGAAGCGTTAATCACCATTCTCAAAAACGTATATTTGCAAAAATTTTTTCATGAGCACTTTCGAAGATTTCAAATTAGCTAGTCCGTTACGCAATGCTATTGCGGATTTGGGATTTGAAAATCCAACGCCAATTCAATCAGAAACATTCTCTGTTGTCCTTGCTGGAAAGGACATGGTAGGTATTGCTCAAACAGGTACAGGTAAAACGCTGGCATATATGTTGCCGCTTTTGCAGGATTTAAAATTTTCAAAAGAACCTAACCTCCGAGTTCTTGTTTTAGTGCCAACTCGTGAATTAGTTATTCAGGTGGTCGAAGAAATTGAAAAATTTTCAAAGTACCTGTCAATAAGAACGGTAGGTGTTTATGGAGGAACAAATATCAATACACAAAAGAAAGAGTTGGCAGAAGGTGCCGATATTATTGTGGCAACTCCTGGTAGGTTTTATGATTTGGCACTTAGCCGAGTGATTCAATTGAAATCGGTTCGTAAACTAGTGATAGATGAAGTGGATGTAATGCTTGATTTGGGTTTTAGATTCCAACTCACGAATATCTTTGAATTATTACCAGAGCGACGTCAAAACATTATGTTTTCGGCAACAATGACAGTGGATGTAGATGATCTAATTAATGATTTTTTCATCAAACCTACTAAGGTTTCTGTTGCTTTAAGTGGAACTCCATTGGAGAATATTTCGCAAGAATGCTATTGTGTTCCAAATTTTTACACTAAAGTTAATCTGTTAGTTCATCTGCTTAAGGATAGAGATCTCTACACTAAAGTTTTGATCTTTGTTTCAAACAAGAGAAGTGCAGACAGACTTTTTGAAGTGTTAGAGGAATATTACGGAGAGGAGAGTTGTGTGATTCATTCTAACAAGACTCAGAACTATAGAATACGCTCCATTAATCAATTTGACCAAGGTAAAAATCGAATTTTAGTTGCTACTGATGTAATGGCTAGAGGTTTAGATTTGGATCGAATTTCTCATGTTGTAAATTTTGACACTCCAAATTTCCCTGAAAATTACATGCATCGCATTGGTAGAACAGGGCGAGCCGAACAGGAGGGAAGGTCATTATTATTCTATACTGAAAAAGAGCAAGCTTCAAAAGAGGCCATAGAATCTTTAATGAACTATAAAATTCCTTTTATTGAGTTTCCTAAAGAAATAGAGATATCAAATAGGCTCACTCCAGAAGAACAGCCTGAAATTATAGAGATCAATAATCCTCATAGTGCTTCAGAGATGAAGGCAAAAGGGGCTAGTTTTCATGATAAGAGTGAGAAGAATCTTAAGGAAAATCTAGGAGGATCCTATAGACGGATTATTGAAAAAAAATACAAGAAGCCAAAAACAAGAGGAGATAAAAATTATAACAAAAGAAACAAAAAATAATAATTCATAAATCAATCATTTTTCTTTTTTGGCTATGAATATTAAAAATTCCAATCTCAATATTATCATATTTAAAGCTATAACTGCTTATAAAGTACTATGAATCAAGACGAAAAATTGACCCCTCATAATGTCAGCAAAGAACAAATCGATGATTGCCTTCTAGTTCTTGAACAATTAATAAGTGATACAAATTTAATTTTTGATATTCCTAAGGATAAGCGAACTGCCCTTATAAAAGCAGCCGGAATGTTCTCTCGACCAAGTAGAGAGGAATTCGCTCGAAGGAAGAAGGATGCCAAAAAGAATGAAAAACGCAAAAAAGCAGCCAGAGACAAACATACTCGCAAAGAGACTGGAATTCGTTCAGCAAGAGAGGCCACTGTTTTTGTAGCTCCAAAACTTATCGAACTTTCTACCTTAAAAAATAAAAAACAACTCGAATTGGAGTCCCCTCGAAACTGTTATGTATGTAAATCAGTTTTTACCAAATTACACCATTTTTATGATACTATGTGTACAGAATGTGGGGATTTTAATTACTCAAAACGGTTTCAGACTGCAGATCTAAAAGGACAGGTAGCACTAATAACTGGAAGTAGACTAAAAATAGGATATCACATTACCTTAATGTGTTTAAGGGCAGGGGCCACAGTGATAGCTACAACTAGGTTTCCAGTAGATTCGGCACTTAGGTTTTCTCAAGAAGAGGATTTTACTGAATGGGGTCATCGACTTAAAATTCATGGCCTCGATTTAAGACATATTCCTAGTGTAGAAATATTCTGTAATTTTATTGAACAGCAATATGATCGGTTAGATATTCTTATCAATAACGCCGCTCAAACGGTTCGACGGCCGGCTGGCTTCTATCAACATTTAATGGCTAAAGAAGAAATGCCCATTGATAGCTTACCAAAGTACGCGAAAGACCTATTAATAGATCATCAAGGTTGCTTGCAAGAGTTGAAGTCACTAACCGTCACCGCTGTTGTTAATCAAAATAATAATTTGCCAGTGACTTGGCATGGTGAAGAGCCGGGCATAGGAATTCGAGCATCTGCTAAATTGTCCCAGATCCCTTATAGTTTTGATAATTCGTTGAGTGCAAAGGAAGTTTTTCCGGAGGGTGAGTTAGATGCCGATTTACAGCAAATCGATCTTAGGAAAACAAATAGCTGGCGACTAAAGTTAGGAGAGGTTGAAACCACAGAAATGATTGAAGTTCAATTGGTTAATTCGATGGCTCCCTTTGTTTTATGTAACCGTCTTACACCACTCATGAAAAAGGAGAATACTGGGCAAAAACATATCATAAATGTTTCTGCTATGGAAGGGAAATTTCATAGATTTTTCAAGGAATCTAGGCATCCACACACTAATATGGCCAAGGCAGCATTAAATATGTTAACTCATACCTCTTCAGGTAGTTTGGCAAAAGTTGGAATTTATATGAATGCTGTTGATACAGGGTGGGTTACAGATGAAGACCCAGTTGAGTTAGCTAAGAAGAAGGCAGAAATGCACGATTTTCAGCCTCCATTGGATATCGTGGACGGTGCGGCTCGTGTTA
>BS_KBA_SWE02_21mDRAFT_10000094_pt1 | contig 28633 bp, 32 predicted proteins | sample BalSeasSWE02_21m_FD_9196 | JGI IMG/M metagenome (IMG submission 9196)
AGTAGTGTCAAACCCCACATTATTAAATTCTATTTTAAATCAGAATACTTTAGAAGACACGTCGCTTTCAATTGATTCATACAAAACTTCAGCACTTCAGTTTGTTTATGATCATGATTTTGCTCATGTGAATGGCATCATTAAAAAAACCAAAGAGAAAGCTTTACAAAATTCAATTTCAGAAGAATTAAACATCAAGTTAGATGCTGATATACTAAATAACCCACAATTGGTCATTAATCATTTAAACAAGCAAAAAGAAATTGTGGTTCAGGATATAAAAAACAAGCTTTATTTAATATCAAATACCGGAAAAATACTTTGGAAAAAACAACTGGATGGCGCAGTTTTAGGACAGATTGAACAAATAGACATTTATAAAAACGGTCGTTTGCAGTTAGCATTTACAACGCCTCATAAATTATATATCATTGACCGAAACGGCAACGATGTTTCACCGTTTCCAGGAAATTTCAATGATGCCATAACGCAGCCGCTATCTGTTTTTGATTATGAAAAAAACAAAGATTACAGGTTATTAATTACCCAAGGAAAAAACATATTGATGTATGATACCGGTTTAAGAACAGTCAATGGATTCAATTTTAAATCTGCCAATAGTACTATTATAAGTCAACCGCAACATTTTAGAATAGGCAGTAAAGATTATATTGCCTTTAAAACCCAAAACAAACTGTATTTTCTGGACAGAACGGGGAATATCCGGATTGACCCAAAAACTGCAAGCACCTTTTCAAATGAGGCCATTTATGTCTATAATGATAAGTTTGTAACCACGAGCGCTGAAGGTAACCTAATAACAATTGACACCAGGGGGAACAGCGTGTCTCAAAACTTAAATCTTTCAGAGCAGCATCACATTGATTCATCAAGTAAAACCTTAGTCACTTTAAGTGATAATAAACTGGACATTAAAGGAAATTCTTTTGAGCTGGATTTTGGTATTTATACGGCTCCAAAACTCTTTTATGTACAAGATAAAATTTATGTGTCCGTAACAGACTTGCAAACTCAGAAAGTGTATTTGTTTGACAGTAATGCACAACCCATTCCAAATTTTCCGGTTTATGGTAATTCACCTATAACACTCGATAATATTGATTCTGACCGTGATTTGGAATTTGTGACTAAAGGGGAAAATAATTCCGTCATTCTATATCAAATAAATTAGTCTTTATCTTTCAATTTTACTTAGTATTGCAATCTCAAAAAGACAATATCATTCCTTATGATTTCAAGAAAAAATGCCTCCATTTCAAAATTCATTATTCACAAAGTTGGAAACAAGTTTAATGACACCAAAAATGCTTTCTCTGAAAAGTTAGTCGATTTTGATGAAGCCAGTTATGAATTGATGTTGCCATTTTTATTAAGACCTTTTGGTACTGCAGTTCAGAGTTATCGTTTTAACCATCATTCAAATATTGCTCTAAACGAAATCAACTCCTATTCCAGCCAAATATTTAATGAGGATGATGCCTTTATTGAAGTTTCAAAACATATAGTGACCCATCTCTTTGAGCAATCCAATTCATCGCAGATAAAAACAGGTGATGTTTTAATCGTATTATTTGAAGGCATTGAGTACCAGGAAATAACCACCAATGCTATTGGTATTTTTAAAATTGAAAACAAAGTAAACTTTTTTCAAACCTATTTAGAAAACAAGAGTTATGATGTACTGGTTCAAAAAGGCATTAGCTCTAAAAAAGTAGATAAAGGGTGCTTAATTTTAAACCAAAAAGATACTGAAGGCCCTATTGTATTAAGTGTTGATAATAACAGTTATGATGCGCAATACTGGATTAACCACTTTTTAAACATTAAATATGCTGATGATGCCAACAGCCATACCCAGCAATATATTGCACTCTGTAAAGATTTCTCCTCTGAAATTTTAAAAACCAGTTATGGTTCAAAAGAGCAAAATGCCTTTTTAGCAAAAACCATTGATTACTTTAAAGAACATGAAGTGGTTACTATTGAAAACTTTAAGGATGAAGTTTTTGAAGAAGACAAACATAAAACTTTGTTTGACAGTTTTAAAAAAGAATTTGAAGGTGAAAATAATGTACTAATCAGAAATCAGTTTGATGTATCTGAACGGGTTGTAAACAAAGAGAAAAAGAAAATTAAAACCGATATTAAACTAGACACCAACATACAAATAAAACTGGATATTGATGCCCCTGAAGCTGCCAGCGAATATTTAGAACGTGGTTATGATGAGGACAAAAAAATGCATTTTTACAAAGCATATTTTAATGCAGAAAACTAATTGGATTCACTCTAAATTTAGGGCAACACCCTTTAATTTTTTTGCAATGAATACATTGTAAACGTTTTATTCTTAACTTTGAGTATGGGAGAAAATTCATTTAATTACGAGGCTGAACTGGCTAAACTTCATATAGAACTGGTTCATTTACAAGAGTGGGTTAAATCACAACAATTAAAAGTAGTCATCGTATTCGAAGGCAGAGATGCTTCGGGAAAGGGTGGTACTATAAAAAGATTTACTGAACCTCTCAATCCGCGTGTTTGTAAAGTAGTTGCTTTAGGCGTCCCCACCGAAAGAGAAAAAACACAATGGTATTTTCAAAGATATGCACAGTATTTACCTGCAGCAGGTGAAATTGTATTGTTTGACAGAAGCTGGTATAACCGAGCTGGTGTAGAAAAAGTAATGGGGTATTGTACCGAAGAAGAATATCATGAGTTTTTACGCTCCTGCCCGGAATTTGAAAGAATGCTGGTACGCAGCAATATCATTTTGTTAAAATATTGGTTTTCCGTAAGTGATGAAGAGCAGGAAAAGCGTTTTAAAAACCGTATTAAAAATCCAGTTAAACGCTGGAAATTCAGCCCTATGGATTTAGAATCACGTTCCCGATGGTTAGAATATTCAAAAGCAAAAGACAATATGTTTGCACACACAGATACCAAACAAGTACCCTGGTATGTAGTAAATGCCGATAACAAGAAAAAAGCCAGACTTAATTGTATGAGCCATATATTAAGCAAAATTCCTTATGAACCTATACACTTAACCCCTATAGAATTACCCGAATTACCAGATTATAAAGCGTATGTACGCCCACCCATCAATTACCAGACCTTTGTGCCTGAAAAATATTGATTCGGCATTGCATAAAAGTTAGGTGCTTTAATTGATTGTGCATGAAAATATTTTTAATTTTATAACATCTAAATAGATAAGAGATGGAAAGAAGATTAAAAGCCCAGGTGTTTTATTCGAAACATAAATTATTAAATTATGTGAATTCAAATTCAGATAAATTAGATGTAGTATCAATTTCTTCTAGTCAGGAGTTTTTTTTCATTAAACATTTTTTATGGTATTATGATAAGTAGCCTAATAACAAGTAATTTTCCATTAAAGTCTTAGAATTATTAAAATCTTCATTTCATTGATACGCACATGATTAGTGAATGTTAAAATCAAATGAATAATTTAGTTCAGCTAAAAAAATAAAAATTATTTGTTTCATAAAAACATTAATCGTAATATTGCAATATAATAATTAAAGATATGGGATTAACTAAAACCGAAATTTTTACAGACCAGCAAAATACCATTGCTTTAATTGCCAAAGCCATTGGTCATCCGGCACGTGTGGCTATTTTACAGCATCTTATCAAAATAAACAGCTGTATTTGTGGTGATTTGGTTGAAGAAATTGGCTTAGCACAGCCCACCATATCTCAACATTTAAAAGAACTTAAAAATATGGGTATTATTAAAGGCAATATTGAAGGCACCAGTGTTTGCTACTGCATTAATGAAGAAAAATGGGTGGAAATTGAAAATCTATTCGCTTCCTTTTTACGTCAAAAACCCAACAACGCCATCAATTGTTGTTAACTAATATTATTGTTTCAAAGATTAACTAAACACCTTATGAAAACTGAGCAAGAATTAAAAAACATTGTAAAATCAAGGTATGCCAAAATTGCTGAACAAGGCAAAACAGAAAACGCCTCATCCTGTTGTGGTGCCACTGCGCCCTCAAACAAAGTCTATAATATCATGATGGATGACTATTCTGATACGGATGGCTATATAGCAGATGCCGATTTAGGTCTGGGCTGTGGACTTCCAACACATTTTGCACATATTAATAAAGGTGATACTGTGATTGATTTGGGCTCTGGAGCGGGTAATGATTGTTTTGTGGCCAGACATGAAACTGGTGTTGAAGGAAAAGTAATTGGTATTGATTTTACACCAATCATGATTGAAAAAGCGCGAATCAATGCTGAAAAATTAGGCTTTAATAATGTTGAATTCAGAGAAGGCGATATTGATAATATGCCAGTAAGTGCTGATGTGGCTGATGTGATAGTCAGTAATTGTGTTTTAAACCTGGTGCCGGATAAACAAAAAGTGATTAAAGAAATTTACAGAGTTTTAAAACCCGGAGGTCATTTTAGTATTTCTGATATTGTGCTGGTTGGTAATTTACCGGATGCCTTAAAAGAAGATGCCGAAATGTATGCCGGTTGCGTTGCTGGTGCCATACAAAAAACAGATTACCTTCAATATATTTCTAACACAGGGTTTTCAAATCTAAAAATACAGAAGGAAAAACCTATTACTATACCAGATGATATTCTTAGTAAATATCTTAGTCAGGATATGATTAANGAGTTTAATACGAATAGTACTGGCATTTTTAGTATTACTGTTTATGCAGAAAAACCAGGGACAAAAAACACAAAACCAAAATTAAAACTCGCTGAGCTGCAAGATAATAGTGATTCTTGTTGTTCTCCCAATAGTGGATGCTGCTAAGCTAAAAAAACCAATATGATTTACACTGATATTAAAAAGGTAATTGATACTCTAAATATTGAAAGCATCTCTCAAGAACGACAATTTATTCTTCAACCTTTAATAGATTTTATTCAGCAGAAAAAAAACAATCAACAAGATATTAGGCTTAATTTTATATGCACGCACAACTCGCGCAGAAGTCATTTATCACAAATTTGGGCACAAGTGATGGCGAGTCATTTCAACATAAAAAATGTATTTTGTTATTCCGGCGGCACCGAAGCCACCGCCATGTTTCCTATGGTTGCTGAAACATTAATCCATACTGGTTTTAAAATCAACACGCTTTCTGAAGGCAAAAACCCTGTTTATGCCATTACATATTCTGAAAACGACCATCCGGTTATTTGNTTTTCAAAAACATATGATAATGCTTTTAATCCGGAATCTGAATTTGCAGCTATTATGACCTGTTCCAATGCNGATGNAGGCTGTCCGTTTATCCCTGGCGCAGAAAAACGCATCCCCATCACTTTTGATGACCCAAAAGCCTTTGATAATACCTCTCTTCAAAAAGAAAAATATCATGAAAGGAGTATTCAAATTGCTACTGAATTATGTTATGTTTTTTCTCAAATAAAATAGTTTATCATGGCTAAGAAAAAATTAAGTTTCTTGGATAGTTATTTAACCCTTTGGATTTTCATAGCCATGGTAGTTGGCGTTGGTATTGGGTATTTTGTGCCATCCTTTCCAAAAGTAATAGATTCCTTTAGTAGCGGCACCACGAATATTCCTATAGCCATAGGACTTATTTTAATGATGTATCCTCCATTAGCAAAAGTGAATTATGCCTTATTACCAAAAGTATTTCAAAATATAAAAATCTTATCCATTTCACTGATTTTAAACTGGATTATTGGTCCNGTTTTAATGTTCCTGTTAGCCATTACCTTTTTACAAGACCATCCTGAATATATGGTAGGATTGATATTAATAGGCTTGGCAAGATGTATTGCTATGGTTTTGGTTTGGAATGATCTGGCCGAAGGCAGTAGCGAATATGGTGCAGGCCTAGTGGCATTAAATAGTATTTTTCAAGTCTTTGCTTATAGTTTTTATGCGTGGCTATTTATAACCATATTACCCCCATACTTTGGATTTGAAGGGGCCATTGTTGACATCTCCATTATAACTATTGCGGAAAGTGTCGCCATTTATTTAGGCATTCCGTTTCTATTAGGCCTTTTAAGCAGATTGATTTTAGTGAAAATAAAAGGTGAAGAGTGGTATACTAAAAAGTTCATTCCAACCATTTCACCAATGACATTAATAGCCTTACTTTTTACCATAGTGGTCATGTTCTCATTAAAAGGCGAATTGATTGTGGAAATACCAATGGATGTGCTAATTATTGCTATCCCGCTACTTATTTACTTCGTCATCATGTTTTTAATCGGCTTTTTTGTGAGTAAAGCCATGGGTGCAGAATATGATAAAAATGCGGCTATCTCTTTTACTGCCGCTGGTAATAATTTTGAACTGGCCATTGCCGTGGCCATTGCGGTTTTCGGGTTGAATTCCGGTCAGGCATTTGCTGGCGTTATTGGCCCTTTGGTTGAAGTTCCGGCTTTAATCCTTCTGGTAAGAGTGGCCTTCTGGTTGCGGAAGAAATATTATCCTAAAGCTGAATGGACTTAATCTCTGCTTCAAAAAGATTCGTGAAATGTTTTAGTAATTTTTCTTTTACTTCAGTCATTGAAACTTCCTTAACACCCAATTCAACATTAAGCGATGTCACTGCTTTTCCCCGAATACCACAGGGAATGATATTATCAAAATAACCCAGATTAGCATTCACATTTAATGCAAAACCATGCATGGTCACCCAGCGACTGGCACGAACACCCATAGCACATATTTTTCTGGCAAATGGCGTCCCTACATCCAGCCAGACACCCGTTTCACCCGGGCTTCTTCCGGCTTTTAAATTAAATTCTTCCAATGTGAGAATAATCATTTCTTCTAAAAAACGAAGATACTTGTGAATATCAGTAAAAAAATTTTCTAAATCTAAAATGGGATAGCCCACAATTTGCCCAGGACCATGGTACGTAATATCACCTCCCCTGTTGATCTTATAAAAAGTAGCGCCTTTATCTTTTAGCTGACTTTCATTCAACAACAAATTTGATAAATCACCACTTTTTCCTAAGGTATAAACATGCGGATGTTCAACAAACAAAAAATAATTATTCGTTGGTAACTGCAATTCTTCTCTTCTGTTTTTAATCTTGGTTTCTACAATACCTTTAAACAATTGTTCCTGGTAATCCCAAGATTGCTTATAGTCTTTATTACCTAAATCCTGAAGTTCAACACACTTATTCATAGTGTGCAAAATTACAATAATTTTGTGGTTAATATGATTGTCAGTTCGAGTGTTTTTCTGAAATAGAATGGAAGAAAAATGTATCGAGAACAAAAACTAAAATTTCTTTTTAGCTAAATTAGGCAACTTTTCAAATTCCCCATTTATTAAAGCTTCCTTTTTTACTTTCGACCACTTCTTAATTTGCTTTTCTGTATCGATAGCATGATTCGGATCTGTAAACTCAGCATAAAATACTAATGAAACCGGTCTTCTAAAATAAGTGTAACTATCTAGATTTTCTCCTGATTTATGCTCTAAGAAACGCTTTTCTAAATTTGAAGTAATTCCTGTATAATAAGTTCCATCTACACATTTTAGGATGTAAACGAAATATATCTTCATAATATATTAAAGATACAGTTTTCAAACTGTTCTCGATACAATTCCAATAAAAATTGGAATCACTCGAACTGACTTACCAACTTGAAACTAATTCTTAGGGTTATTCAATATAACCAGGGCAGCAATTACGCCCGGAACCCAGCCGCAAAGCCACAATAAGAACACGATGAATATAGAGCCACAACCCTTATCTATAACGGCTAAAGGCGGACAAATAATTGAAAGTAACACTCTCCAAAAACTCATTTTGATTGATTTTATAATTGATGATTACGTATATGACGTATTTCAAAACAAGTTGTTACAACTTAATAAAGAGTTTTATATTTACTCACACAAACTCTCCAAGGTATCTTCAATATCACCAGGGGTACTCATGATTTTCATAAAAGTTCCCATGGTCAGTTCTGGCCAATGCAAGGCAATTCTATATTTACCATGTAGCATGGTTGCTTCCTTTCCTTGTAAAATGATCTCATAAGGTAATGCAGCAACATGGTCTTCTCCTATTTTTGGTAAGAAATAAGATTCGCCATCTTCATTACTTTGAAGTCCCACCCCAAATACAGCCACTTCTTCTTTTTCATAAATAAGGGTATATACTTCTTTCGTGTTTCCTTTTTTGGCTTTTAAATTATTCGTTATGGTAGCTAATCCCTCTTTAAATGAAGAAAATTCCTTTAATTCAACGGGATCAGTAAAATAGGGCATCATTATTTTATAATGGTAATTACCCAATTTATCTGCTTGTACTATTCCTCCAAATGCTGTAAATTCATTTCCAAGTGATGACAAGGCACTTTTTAAGTCTTTGCTGAAATTTACAAACGTGCTTTGATAAGTATTGTAATTAGCGGGTAAATAAGCCCTCAACAGATAATCTGGATTGGTATATGAAATTACAACTTTGTTATCTTTCATTACTAAACCAATTTTCATAATGGCTGCCAAAGCCCCTCTATCTTTGACTTTTATTACGGTGTTTTTTAAATCATTTCTTGTAAATGCAATGACCTTTAATGAATTCTTATTAGAAGGATTATAAGTACCTAAAACCGTGAAAGAATTATCTTTTAAGGTTTGAATTACTTTTTCTGATACCTCTTGAATGGTATTAGAAGATTCACCTACTTTGATGTAAGGTGATAAATCTTGTCCATAAGTACTAAAATTTACTAAAAACATTGTCATGACAGAAAGAAGTAGGTATTTCATCTTTTTAAAAATTATGAGTTTAAACATTTAAGTGAGATTATAAACAGAAGGATAAAAACGAATTTATTGTTTAACAAAATAAAGAATTATAGCTCTTAAAATCTATGACTTATGTCATGGTTTAAAAACAGTCTGCAACCAAAAAACTAACCCTCTATAGGTCCATTTTTTAAATAATTTATAGTAGATTAGTGGCATGAGGATTAACATATTTCTGTTTATTTTGTTATTGGGATCTTTTTCAGTGAAAGCTCAATATAGGTTTAGTGGCCATGTAGATAATACAAAATGGCATGACAATGTTTACCTGTCTATTATTGAAGATTACCGGAAAATTAACGGTATTTATTCAGAACAAATTATTTCAAAAGCAAAAACAGACAGCACTGGTTTTTTTGAGTTTAAAGGCAATCAATTAGAAAATGATAATCGAATTTATAGAATTCATGTAGATAACTGTTTTGATGAAGAACAAAATGAAAATCATTTTAACGGTGCTTGTGAAGATAGTAAAGAAGTTGTTTTTATTGCTAAAAATAAGGATACCATTGAGTTTCCATTTTCATTTGAAAAAGAAATGTTTTGCGATATAAAATCAAATAACATAAAAACTACAGTATTTACTAAAGTGGATTCCTTAAAAGAAGAAATGAAATTTGCCTTTAAAGACTTTAGAAGTGACGCCAACAGAAGGCTTAATAATAAAAAATGGTTTAAAACTTTGCAGGATTATGGTTCAAAACTGAACGAACCTATTGCTGAGTTGTATATCTATGCTTTTTTGTCTGAGAGAAGTAACGACTTTCATAAGTTTTATATGGAAGACCTTCAATCAAACACTTATTATGATGATTTATTAAACAGGTTAACACAGCGCTATCCCAATTCAACTTATACTCAACAATTCAGATTAGAATTAACCTCTGACAAGTATATCATTTCTGAAAACTCTGGCGGCTATAAATTCAAATGGGACTATGTTCTTTGGCCCACCCTGCTCATTTCAATGCTNTTGAATATTTATTTTTGGCTTTCCTTTAAAAAATCAAAAAAAACTTCCATTGCTTTGGAAAATCTTACCAAACAAGAACAAAATATTCTTGCTTTAATTTTAGAAAACAAATCAAATAAAGAAATTGCGGACACCCTATTTGTAAGTGTTAGCACTATAAAAACGCATATAAACAACATCTTCAAAAAGTTAAATGTGCAGTCCAGAGAAGAAATTAAAGCATTAAAATACAGATAGTTAAAAATTAAATCTAGGTACTAGTACTCATTTCAACCTAAGTTAATTCTAGTTTTTGCTAAAAATAACAGATGTTTGTAATGAATTAATTTTAAAACCTATATTATGAAACAAAAAATCAATCACCTTAAAAACACAAAAATCAAATGGTTGTTTATAGCTTGTTTGGCTATTTATGGAACAAATTACGCCCAAGAGGCAGCGGGCAGCAATAATGCCGGTGTCTTATCATTTGAAACTTCAGAAATTGATTATGGCACCATCAATCAAAATGCCGATGGCGAACGCACTTTTAAATTCACAAATACTGGCGCAAGTCCAATTGTTATTAGCCAAGTACAGACGTCATGCGGATGCACGGTTCCTTCGTATTCAAAAACCCCCATCTTATCAGGTGAATCCAGTGAAATAAAAGTAAAATATGCCACCAACAGAATTGGTGCTTTTAAAAAAACAATCACAGTTATTTCTAACGCGAGTGAACCCACTAAAATATTGTATATAAAAGGGACGGTTTTAAGTCCTGCCAATTAAACAGTGCTGTAAAAAAGATATTTTTGCAATTTTAAAATCTAGTAAAAAGTTGTGTGCTAATTTTTTGAAATAGTGTAATTTTGCACTCGTCTATCAAAACGGTAGGTTAAAAAAAATAATTAGCATGCAACTTTCTGAACAAGAATTAGTAAGAAGAGAAAAACTTTCAAAATTACGCCAGTTAGGCATAAACCCGTATCCTGCAGATTTATTTCCTGTAAATCACTCTTCCAAGGACATTAAAAAGAATTTTGAAGAAGGCAAAAAAGTTATTATTGCCGGAAGACTCATGGCCATTAAGTTGCAAGGAAAAGCTTCATTTGCTCAGGTTCAGGACGCTGAGGGCAAAATTCAGGTATATTTTAACCGAGATGAAATTTGTCCGGGAGAAGACAAAACAAAATACAATGATGTTTTTAAAAAACTTTTAGACTTTGGAGATTTCATTGGTATTGAAGGAGAACTTTTTACAACACAGGTTGGTGAAAAAACCGTTATGGTTAAAGATTTCACGGTTCTTAGTAAAGCTTTAAAACCTTTACCAATGCCCAAGGAAAAAGATGGCATTGTATATGACGCCTTTACAGATCCTGAACAACGTTACAGACAACGTTATGCTGATTTAGTGGTGAATCCACAAGTGAAGGAAGTATTTGTAAAGCGTACCAAACTCTTTAACGCCATGCGTGAATTTTTTAATAACGCTGGTTATTTTGAAGTGGAAACCCCTGTTTTACAACCTATTCCAGGTGGTGCAGCCGCCAGACCCTTTACTACACACCACAACGCTTTAGATATTCCACTTTATATGAGAATTGCCAATGAGTTATATTTAAAAAGACTTATTGTAGGTGGTTTTGATGGTGTTTATGAATTTTCAAAAAACTTCAGAAATGAAGGCATGGACCGTACTCATAATCCGGAATTTACTGCCATGGAAATTTATGTAGCTTATAAAGATTACAACTGGATGATGGATTTCTGTGAGCAATTATTAGAACATTGTGCTATGGCTGTTAACGGCACTACTAAGGCCACATTTGGTAAACATGAAATAGACTTTAAAGCACCTTATGCAAGAGTCACCATGGCTGGTTCTATAAAACATTTTACAGGATTTGATATTACCGGAAAAACTGAAGATGAGATTAGAAAAGCTGCTATAAACATGGGAGTAGAAGTTGATGACACGATGGGTAAAGGCAAATTAATCGACGAAATTTTTGGCGAAAAATGTGAAGGTAATTATATTCAACCAACCTTTATTACGGATTACCCAAAGGAAATGAGTCCTTTATGTAAAGAACACAGAACTAATCCCGAATTAACAGAACGTTTTGAGTTAATGGTTTGCGGTAAAGAAATTGCCAATGCGTATTCTGAGTTAAATGATCCTATTGACCAGAGAGAACGCTTTGAACATCAATTAAAACTGGCCGCAAAAGGTGATGATGAAGCTACAGAATTTATTGATGAAGATTTTCTGCGCGCTTTGGAATATGGCATGCCACCAACCTCTGGTATGGGCATTGGTATGGACAGACTCATTATGTTTCTAACAAATAATCAGTCTATTCAGGAAGTTTTATTTTTCCCTCAAATGAGACCAGAGAAAAAGGCGATTGAATTGAGTGACAATGAAAAGATTATTTTAGACATTCTAAAATCTCAACATAGTATGCCGTTAAATGCCCTTAAATCAAAATCAGAATTAAGTAATAAAGCCTGGGACAAAGGCATTAAAGGATTAACAAAACATAAATTAGCCAAAGTTGAAAAAGTTGGTGATGATTTAATAGTGGAGATGCTATAAAAATGCAATAATAAACTAGATTAAAAAGGGAATCAAAAATTTGGTTCCCTTTTTAATATCTGAACTTTGTCTATTTATACATCAAGCCACACTATTATTTCAAATTAAAATAAGGCTCACTTTAATATTTTATTTATTTGATTATTGTAACTATCAAATTCATTTAAATTATTATGAGTGCCGTGAGGTATTAATATAAACTCTGAATTTGTTTTTGATGATAAGTTGAATAATTTTTTTCCGGATTCAAAAGGAACTACTGCATCATCAGTACCATGAAAGATATAAAGCGGGTTATTAATATTGTGAATATATTCACAATTAGGAAATTGAAATTTCAACAGATATTTTACCGGAAACATATAAAGCTGCCTTTGAGTAACATCCGCTAAGCTAAAAAAGGGCGCTTCTAAAATAGTTTGCAAAGGTTTATTTTTAGAAGACACATAGGTCGCAAAAGCGCTTCCTAAAGACCTGCCATAAACCGTAATTGAATTTTCATTATAGTTCATTTTTAAATAATCATAACACATTTGGGCATCGTTATATAATTTAGTTTCGGTCAAATCTCCGGTACTTTTTCCATATGTTCTGTAATCCATCACCAGTACATCATAATTTTTATTTGCAAAATATTCTGTGATTTTTCCCCAACGATTTAAATCACCCACATTCCCATGAAAATACAATATTACACCTTTAGGGTTTTCATTCTTGAACAAAACAGCATTAATGATTGCACCATCTTCGGCTTTTAAGAATACTTCCTGAAAAGGATGTGAAAATTTATAAATATGATTCTGAGAAAGTACTGTTGGCCTGAAAATAATATTTTCTTGAAAAAAATACAAAGACCCACAAATGACAGCATATAAGCCAATTAAACCAATGACCACTTTTTTAACCTTGATTTTTTCTCTTTGTGCCATGTACAACATGTATGCTAGTTGTTGATAAATCTATGGGATCTGATTTTGAATTAATAATTTCATGCATCATTTTATGATAGGATTCAAAATTATTCAAATTTTTATGACCACCGCCTATTACCGTATGTAATCTGGTTAATTTAGGATTAACCTTTGAAAGTCTGACACTCGTTTTATAAGGAATTAAAGTATCATTAGTCCCATGAATAATATGAATTGGGCATTGTACATATTTTAGCCATTTGTAAGTAGGTAATGGATATTTTATCAAAATGGACAGTGGCATAAATGGCGCATATCTTGCCGTAACTTTAGTAAGACTATAGTAAGGCGCATCTAAAATAAGCATTTTAGGATTATTCATAGACGCCAGCTTTGCAGCAAAACCAGACCCTAAGGAACGGCCATATACAATAATTCTATCCTCAGTGGTTTCCTCTTTAATTTTATTATACACTTCTTGTAAATCTCTTTTAATTGCCTTTTGAGAACGTCTTCCGGTGCTTTTACCAAAGCCTCGATAATCTACCATTAACACATTGTAATTATGTCTGGTAAAATCGACCGCAAACTTTCCCCATCCCTTTATGCTTTTTGAATTTCCTTTAAGATAAAATACAATTCCTTGAGATTCTCCTTTTGGTTTAAAAAGAAGCGCATTTATTGTAGCACCATCTCGCGTCTCCAGGTTATATTCCTTGATATCCTGATTTTCATAATAAAACTGAAAATTTTCTGGTAATTTTTCTGGCTTAAATAATAAGTAATCTTGTAAATAATATATCGCTATGCTTATAATCACATAGGCTATAATCAATAATATAAGAAAATGTAACCAATAAGGCATCTTTTAAAAATTCATTATAAGACTAATATACAATAAAAAGTGTAATACATTTAAAACCCCGCAGCTAATCACTGCGAGGCTTTGGGTTAAAATGTAATCATCGAAATAAACCCATAAATTGGAATGTTCTTATTAACATTTTTTATCGTCAGCCATACTCCTGTCAATATAACCCACATCTCTTATGTTTTTTTGAACTGCAATGGATGCAAATAAACTTAAGGTAAAGGCCATGCCATAAAATCCCTTTTCACTTAAATATAAATCAGCATTCCACAGACCAATTATTAAAAGTACTATAGAAGCTACTGTAGTGAACCAACTTATTCCATAATAAACTTCTGTAATCGGTATATTCTCCAATTTATCTCTTACTGCTTTTTGTAAAGAGATCACAGAAAACAAACCAAAAAGCAAAATGGTAAAATAATAACCCTTTTCGTTTAATTGCATATCTGCGTTCCACAGGCCAATACAATAGGATGTCATGCCTATTAATAAAGCGAACCATGAAGCACCTATAAATGCAGGGGTTGGCTTTTGATCAAAAATTTTAATTTCTTTTTTAATGTCCTTTTTTTCTGTTTTTTCATCTACAGAAACTGTTGTTTGATAATTCATAATATTTTAATTTAATGATTAAACTTAATTTTAAACACCTGGAATCATTGAAAATTCCAATGTATAATTCGCCATAAACCTTCCTCTATTATTAGAGCTTTTTAAAACTTTTATTATAATAGTTTTTGAAACAGCAGATATAAAAAAAATAACACTGCCGAGAAAGTTGAAATTCCAATAAATTGTTTCATAATAAATTGCTTTAATGATTACAGGACAAATTTGCGATACTTTAAGCGTTCTTAAAACACAATTTATATTAATTACTGACGATATATTTTAGTATATATTTATTATATTACATATATTAAAACAATAATAATTTTATTTACTGACGATATAATGACTAATTTAAATGAAATAGTGTCCACTCTTTCACCTGAGGATCAAAGACATTTTATAATGTATTTGGAAAGAAAAAATACCAGATCAGATACTAAAAATATCCAGCTCTTTAAACTTTTACTAAAGAATGAATTAAACTCAAATGACGTTTGTTTAAAACTTTATAAGTCTAATAAAAAAGATGCCTATCATGCCTTAAGAAAAAGACTATATCAATCTATCATCGATTTTATTGCGAATTCTAGTTTAGAAGAAGATAAGGTAGTTGACATGCAAATAATTAAATACGTATTAGCTGCAAGAACTTTTCTCCTTCATAAACAATATAAAGTAGCCTTTAATATTTTAGAACGCGCAGAGATTATGGCAGCAGAAAACAATCTGTTTCCTTTACTCAATGAAATTTATCATACAAAAATACAATACGCCTATGCCACTCCCACTTTAAAACTTGATGAGCTAATTGAGAAATTTAAAACTAATCAAAAATACTATCATCAAGAGGACCGATTAAATATAGCTTATGCGAAAATCCGAGAATCCATAAATGAAGTAACTGTTAAACGTCAATTTATAAATTTTCAAAAGCTCGTAACTGACACCTTAAAAGAATATGACATTGACATGACGGAATCTATGTCTTTTATGTCTTTATATCAGTTAATGAAAATTGTCACTATTTCGGCCTTTGCTTCAAATGATTATTTAAAAGTTGAACCTTTTTTAAAAAATACCTACGAAATCTTACTGACTCATAAAAATAAAGAAAAGCAGCTTTATTATCATCTACAGGTCCTAAACATCATTGCATATACGCTCTTTAGAAACAAAAAATTTGATGAATCTTTAACTTTTTTAGAACAACAGTATGAGCTAATGAAACAAAAAAAAGGGAAATACTACAATGAATTTAAATTAAAATATCATTTGATTCTGGCCCTTAATCTAAACTTTAGAGGTCATCAAGATCAAGCTATCCTTACTCTCAAACCATTTATAAATTCAAAACATACAGATTTAGAATCACTTTTAGACATTCATTTAAGTCTCGTTATGATGTATTTTCAAAAAGGCGATTTTCAAATTGCCCGTCAGATATTTTCAAAATTTTACCATACCGACAAATGGTATATTGAAAAAGCGGACATAGAATGGGTTATTAAAAAAAATTTAATTGAAATTTTATTACATATAGAACTCAAAAACGTTGATTTAGTCGAATCCAGATTATTAAGTTTTAGAAGGAATTATTCAAAATTTCTAAAAGACATAAAACAACAGCGAGCCATCACTTATTTAAACCTGGTTAATGAATACTTCAATGCTCCTGAAAAAATAACAACCGTTGCGTTTAAAAATAAGGTTGAGAATTCTTTTGAATGGATTGGCGGTAAACAAGAAGACATCTTTGTCATGAGCTTTTACGCCTGGCTAAAAAGCAAAATGGAAAATAAACCACTGTTCTTGACTACTTTAGATTTGATTAAAACAGCACAACAAGCCAATTAATTAGAAGTTTTTAAATGTTAATTCATAGTTAAAAACAATAATACATTTAAACTTAATTCAGTTTTCAATGTCTTAATAACAAATAAACTCTTAATAAGATATACCATGAAAAAAATAGTATTTATCCTTTTAGCTTTAATAGCCCTTAAAGTATCAGCGCAGGAAAAAAACGAACGTCCTAACAGAGAACGAGGAGAAAAAATGGAACGCTATCAAGATTTTTCTGCGGAAGAAATGGCTACTCTTCAAACAAAAAAAATGACGTTGCATTTAGATTTAAACGAATCGCAACAAAAAGAAATCAAGAAATTAAATCTTGAAAATGCTGTTGAAAGAAAAGCGAGAATGGAATCTCATAAAGCCCAAAAAGAAAGTGGTAACATGGAGAAACCTTCAAAAGAAGCACGTTTAAAAATGATGAATGACCGCCTCGACCGTCAAATTGAAAGAAAAGGAAAAATGAAAAAAATATTAAACGCTGATCAGTTTACAAAGTGGGAAAAATCTCAAGAAGAAATGAAAAATAAGCACTACGGAATGCACAAAGAAAAAAGTAGAAATAAATAAAGTTTAGTTTGATTAGATTAATGATTGTTTTTAGTTTGAAAAAAAGCCTTTCCAAAGTTCAGGAAAGGCTTTTTAATATTTAAATTTTATTGGTAACCTTTTTAACGGCAGCTATAGTTACATCCAAATCTTCATAGCTTAAAGCATCACAAATAAACCAGGTTTCAAATGCACTTGGAGCAATATATATACCTTCATTTAACATCCCATGAAAGAAATTTTTAAACTTATCATTGTTCCCTTTTGCAGAACTCTCAAAATCAACTACAGCTTCTTCAGCAAAATGAATTGAAAACATAGAACCTATTCTGTTTATAGTATGTTTGACATTGTTTTCAATTAATACTTTTGAACATCCCTGGTGTAAATATTCTGTTTTCTCTGCTAAACTTTGAAATATTTCTTTATCATTGTTAAGTTCTGTCAACATTGCTAAACCCGCCGCCATTGCTAAGGGATTACCACTTAAAGTACCTGCCTGATATACGGGTCCGAGTGGCGATAAATAATTCATGATTTCATTTCTGGCAGCAAATGCCCCCACAGGCAATCCTCCTCCAATAACTTTTCCAAAACAAACAATATCGGCATTGATTTTAAAAAGTTCCTGTGCTCCACCTCGGGCTAACCTAAAACCAGTCATTACCTCATCAAAAATGAGTAAAATACCATGTCTATCACAAAGGTTTCTCAAGGCTTGTAAAAATCCTTCTTTTGGCGGAATACAGCCCATATTTCCAGCAACGGGTTCAATAATAACACAGGCAATCTCTCCTTCATTAGCACTTATAAGTGCCTCTACACTGGCAATATCATTATACCTTGCCAACAACGTGTCTTTGGCCGTTCCCTGAGTCACTCCTGGACTATTAGGAGTTCCAAAAGTAACAGCACCGCTTCCCGCCTGAATTAAAAATGCATCACTATGCCCATGATAACAGCCAGCAAACTTGATAATTTTATCTCTATTAGTAAATCCTCTTGCTAAACGCACTGCACTCATGCATGCTTCGGTACCGGAATTAACAAAACGTATCTTGTCAATATTTGGCACCATAGAAACTGCCAATTCTGCAATAATCGTTTCAATTTCTGTTGGCATTCCAAATGATGTTCCCTGCTTCGCTTTCTCAATGACTGCTTTTACCACTGGTTCGTGTGCATGCCCTAATATCATTGGCCCCCAGGAATTGATATAATCTATAAAACGATTTCCATCTTCATCATAGACATAGCACCTTTTGCCGACTTGGCGAAAACTGGAGTACCTCCAACACCTTTAAACGCTCTTACCGGTGAATTCACACCNCCTGGTATAACCTTTTCTGCCTGTGCAAACAATGCACTACTACGTTTATAATTCATTAACTCTTATTAATATTTTGATGTAGGACTTACAAACAATTCTTGTCCAATTTTTAAATCAGTACCGCTCAATCCATTTAAAGATTGAAGTTCATTTACAGTGACATTATATTTCTTTGAAATAGAATACAAGGTATCTCCTTTCATCACAACATGCATCAGTGCATTACCTGGCTCATTTACACTAGCTATTGGCATACTAACTCCAAGTACTTCTTGATCCAGTTTATACAGCTTATATCGTTCAATCAAACTTATAAGTTTAACCGGATATTTACTGTCTGTTGCATAACCCGCCGCTTTCAATTCCTTAGCCCAAGCTTTATAATCGTCTTGATCTAAATCAAATAATTTTGAATATCGCGAGCGTGTTGTCAAAAATAAAGAGTGATCTCTATAGGAATATTTGGCATCATTATATTTTCTAAAACATTCTTGTAAACTATCATCATCATGATAAATTCTTGCGCCCGTCCAGTCATGGCATTTTATTCCGAAATGATTATTAGCTTCAACAGAAAGACGTCCCTTACCCGAATTTGATTCCAATATACCTTGTGCCAAAGTGATACTTGCTGGAATACCATACAGACGCATTTCTTCTTGAGCAATAGCACCAAACAAAGCAAGATATTCTGCTGTAGATTTAACAATTAAGGTATTAAATGAAGGCGTTTCAGCATTGGCAGCCTCCACCTCCAATTCTGCTTGTTTTTCAGTCTTTACTATACGTTCTGTCTTATGTTTTATAGGTGTACTCTTTCTGGCCGTTACTTTTCTCGAGCTACAGCTAAAAACAATTAATCCTAAAAATAACAGCATTGCAATTTTCTTCATGTCACTAATCAATTATTGGCATTTTTTTTTGTCTTAAGATTGTATTCATTCCCGTTATTCCCTGTAAACCACCCGTATGAATTGCTAAAATTTTTGATCCCTTTTTAAAATATCCTTTTTTAAGTAAATCAAAAATTCCATACATCATTTTACCTGTATAAACAGGATCCAGCTGGATATTATTTTCTTTTTTAAATTGATTAATAAATTCAATTAATTCCATAGTTATTTTAGCATAACCACCAAAATGATACTCATTTATTATATTCCAATTTTTTCTGGTTACAAATCTACTAATATCTTCTTTCAAAAACGAACCTTTTAACGCTGGAAATCCTAAAATTTGTTGACCCTGTTTTGAACTGTTAATTATTCCTGAAATAGTCCCACCTGTACCCATTGCACAGCAAACATAATCAAAATAAGTATCAGCTTCTGTTAAGATTTCTTCACAGCCTTTAACCGCTAATTCATTAGTTCCGCCTTCAGGCAGTAAATAAAAATTATCAAACTCCTTTTTTAATTTTTCAATAAATGACATAGAATGCTTCTCTCTATAAGACTCCCTGGAAATAAATTTAAACTGCATACCACACCCCTGTGCAAATAATAACGTTGGATTCTCCTGAATCTTGTCCTCCAATTCATCTCCTCTTATAATTCCTATAGTTTCAAAACCAAATTCTTGACCCGCAAAAGCAACGGCGGCTATATGGTTAGAGTAAGCTCCTCCAAAAGTAATTAACTTAGAAACCCCTAATTTTTTAGCTGCTTCAATGTTGTATTTTAATTTTCTGTATTTATTTCCAGAAATGAAGGAATGAATATTGTCTTCACGCTTCAAAAACAAGTGAACACCATATTTTTTAGGCACTACAACAGGCTGATTAATACTTTCTTTTAACTGGAAAATCATGTGTGCGAATATACTTTAAAAATTGCCAAAATTTTCTTTGATGCATATACTTTGTATTAGATTCATTTGCATAGGCCTCACGTTCAAAGGAAATATTCCTATAGGCCAAATCCCAGTTTTTATAAAAACAAAGTCTCAACAAAAATTCAATAACATACCAAATAAAGAACGGCAAAATTAAAAGTTCCAATTGTTGGTTTAAATGAATTTTTTCATGATTAATTAACTGGGCATCTTCTTTCAATTTCTTATTCTTTAAGAATATATAAGGAAAAATAGTTAAGCCTAAATACCCTCTTGGAACGACGTGTCTGGAACATAAAATCATACAGTATCTCCCACAAAAATCAATCCAAATTACCTTATCTTTGTAAAACTATGAAGAAAATTATCCCTTTAGAAGAAGGTGATTATTACCTAACGCCAGAAGGCTATCGTTGTTTTACAGAACAATACCTGTTAAAACGGGGCTATTGTTGTGAAAGTAACTGCAGACATTGTCCATACGGATTTAATGAAAAGCAAGTCAAAAAATAAACTGAAATTAATATACTCAATGACATTTCAAGAGCAAATATTAGAAGGCATTCCAAACATTTTACCAAAAGTAAAACCATATGACCAATCTATTAATCACGCACCCAGGCGAAAAGATGTTTTATCTGCAGAAGACAAGAAACTAGCTCTTAAAAATGCCTTACGTTATTTTGACAAAAAGCATCACAAAGAATTAATTAGTGATTTCAAAAACGAATTGGATACCTATGGACGAATCTATATGTATCGCTTGCGTCCAAATTATAGAATGTATGCCAGACCTATTGATGAATATCCTGCAAAATCAAAACAGGCAGCGGCCATCATGCTGATGATACAAAATAATTTAGATTATGCCGTAGCTCAACATCCTCATGAATTGATCACTTACGGTGGTAATGGCGCCGTTTTTCAAAATTGGGCACAATATTTATTGGTTATGAAATACCTTGCAGAGATGCATGATCAACAGACCTTAGTCATGTATTCTGGCCATCCATTAGGATTATTTCCTTCACATAAAGAGGCGCCTAGAGTGGTAGTTACCAATGGCATGATGATACCTAATTATTCCAAACCAGATGATTGGGAAACCTTTAATGCATTAGGTGTTACTCAATATGGACAAATGACTGCAGGAAGTTATATGTACATTGGACCTCAGGGTATTGTACATGGAACTACAATAACTGTTTTAAACGCTTTTAGAAAAATAAATAAAAATCCTGAAGGTCATTTATTTGTAACTTCGGGCTTAGGCGGCATGTCAGGTGCGCAACCAAAAGCTGGCAGTATTGCTGGCTGCATCACCGTTTGTGCTGAAGTGAATCTTAAAATTACAAAAATTCGTCATGAACAAGGCTGGATTGATGAAATAATCACTGACTTAAATGAACTTGTAAAACGGGTTAAAAAAGCTAAATCCCAAAAAGAAACGGTTTCTATAGCCTATCTGGGAAATGTTGTAGATGTTTGGGAAACTTTTGATAAAGAAAACATTACTATTGAAATTGGAAGTGATCAAACCTCTTTGCATAATCCTTATGCCGGCGGATATTATCCGGTAGGTATGTCATTCGAAGATGCCAATAAATTAATGGCTGAAGACCCCTCATTATTCAAAGAAAAAGTGCAGCAAACCTTGAGACAGCATGTTCAGGCTGTTAATAAGCATACAGAAAAAGGCACTTATTTTTTTGATTATGGAAATGCCTTTTTACTGGAGGCCTCTCGTGCTGGCGCTGAAATCATGGCTGAAAATAATATTGATTTTAAATATCCCAGTTATGTTCAAGATATTATGGGGCCTATGTGTTTTGATTATGGTTTTGGGCCTTTCAGATGGGTATGTACCTCAGGAAAACCAGAAGACTTAAAAAAAACAGATGCTATTGCCTGTGCTGTTTTAGAAGAAATGATGAAACACTCCCCAAAAGAAATACGACAACAAATGGCTGATAACATACAATGGATAAAAGGCGCCCAAGAAAATAAATTAGTTGTTGGTTCTCAAGCTCGCATTTTATATGCTGATGCCGAAGGGCGCATGAGAATTGCACAAGCTTTTAATGACGCTATTCAAAAAGGAGAAATTGGACTGGTTGTTTTAGGAAGAGATCATCATGATGTGTCTGGTACAGATTCACCATTTAGAGAAACCAGTAATATATATGACGGATCCAAGTTTACAGCCGATATGGCTATACAAAACGTCATTGGCGATAGTTTCAGAGGAGCCACCTGGGTTAGTATTCATAATGGCGGCGGTGTAGGTTGGGGAGAGGTAATAAACGGTGGGTTTGGTATGGTTCTTGATGGTAGTAAAGATGCTGAAAGACGCTTGAAATCTATGCTCTTTTGGGATGTTAACAACGGTGTAGCCAGAAGAAGTTGGGCTAGAAATGAAGGCGCTATTTTTGCTATTAAACGAGCTATGGCCATTGAACCAAATTTAAAAATAACCATACCTAATATCGTAGATGATAATTTATTAAATTCGTTATAACCATTAAAAAAAAAGAAAATGAAAAGAATATTTAAAATATTGCCAATTATAATCATACTGATTGCGGCAGCCTCTTGCAGTCCAGTAAAGGTCACCACGGATTATGATAAGAACGTTAATTTTGATAATTTCAAAACTTTCGCTTTTTTTAAAACCGGTATTGATAGAGCTGAAATTAATGATCTTGATAAACGCCGTATTCTACGTGCTATTGAGGCTGAATTATTAGCGAAAGGTTTTACAAAATCAGAAACTCCCGATTTACTCATAAGTTTATTTACAAAATCAAACCAACGTGTAGACGTTTATAACAACTATTGGGGTTATGGCGGTTGGGGTTGGGGTGGATACGGATATGGTTACGGACCAGGCTGGGGCTGGGGGTACAACCAACCATCTGTTACAACTTCTACAGAAGGCATTTTGTATATTGACCTTATCGATGCTAATAAAAAAGAACTTGTATGGCAAGGTATGGGTACGGGCTACTTAACAAGAAACATGGAGAAAAAAGAAGCCCTCATTCAGGAATTTGTTTCTAAAATAATGGAAAAATATCCTCCAGGAGCAAAAAAATAAACAGGTAAATAAAAAAGCAACTTTAATAAGTTGCTTTTTTATTATGTATTAGCGCTTTCCCATTTTAGGCATTCTTTGTATTTTTACTCAAATCTCATTTAGTATTATCTATGGATAGCTCAATAGAATCAAACCCTATTTTAAATCGGTTACCAAAGCACCTGCGTCAATTTATTAAACCTCAAAATTATGAGGACTATTCGGCTATAGACCAAGCTGTATGGCGCTATGTCATGAGAAAAAATGTTGATTTTTTAAGTAAAGTAGCCCATAAGTCCTATCTGGAAGGCTTAAAACAAACCGGTATTTCTATAGATAGCATTCCAAATATGTATGGAATGAACAGAATTTTAAAAGACATTGGCTGGGCNGCCGTAGCTGTAGATGGCTTTATCCCACCAAATGCCTTTATGGAGTTTCAGGCTTATAACGTACTGGTTATTGCCAGTGACATTAGACAATTGGATCACATTGAATATACGCCGGCTCCAGATATTATTCATGAAGGAGCCGGCCATGCACCCATTATCGCCAACCCTGAATATGCTGAATATTTAAGACGCTTTGGAGAAATTGGCTGTAAAGCCATTTCATCAGCTAAAGATTACGAGCTATATGAAGCGGTTAGAAGATTATCTATAATTAAAGAGGCACCAAATTCTAATAAAAAAGACATTGATACCGCAGAAAAAAAAGTTGAAGAGCTTCAAAAAAATATGGGAGAACCCAGCGAAATGGCCCTTATTAGAAATTTACACTGGTGGACTGTTGAATATGGTTTAATAGGGACCGTAGATAACCCGAAGATTTATGGCGCAGGATTATTATCCTCTATTGGTGAAAGTGCCTGGTGTATGACAAAAGCTGTTGAAAAGCTTCCTTATAATATTGAGGCCACCTTTAAAAATTTTGATATTACCAAACCACAACCTCAACTTTATGTGACCCCCGATTTTGCTCATTTGAGCTTAATTTTAGAAGAATTTGCCAACACTATGGCCTTAAGAAAAGGGGGGCTTTCAGGAATTAAAAAACTCATTCATTCCAAAGCTTTAGGAACTATAGAATTAAGTACAGGCATTCAAATTTCAGGAACCTTCACACATGTTATTGAAAATGAAGGCAAACCTGTATACATTCAAACAACTGGAGACACTGCATTAGCCTATAGAGAAAAAGAATTAATAGGCCATGGCGTTTCAAATCATAAACAAGGTTTTGGTTCTCCTATAGGAAAACTAAAAGGCATCAATCTGGCTATTGAAGATATGAGTCCAAGGGATTTAAGTGCTTATAATATATATGAAGAGCGGACTGTGACTTTAGAATTTGAAGGAGGCATTCTTGTTTCCGGAGAAATTATTACCGGAAAACGCAATCTGCAAGGAAAAATAATTCTTGTAAGTTTTAAAAACTGTACAGTAAAACACTATCAAAAAGTGTTATTTGAACCACATTGGGGTATATATGATATGGCTGTCGGAAAAGACATTGTTTCCGCTTTTTCTGGCCCTGCAGACTTACAGAGTTTTGATTTGATTACCCATGTGCCATCTACCCAAACAATTCACATTAAAAAATCTGAAAAACAATTAAAATTAGAAAGACTATATCAGCAAATCAGAGATTATAGAGAATCAAAAAACAGAACCATTTCAAGAACAAAAGTCTTGGAAGAGTTAATAAAAAATCATTCAAACGACTGGTTATTAACGATTGAGATATATGAACTGGCAACCTTTAACAATGATAAAACCTTAATCTCTAGCTGTTTAGAGCATTTAGAACGCCTTAAACTTAACAGACCAGAAGTAGGGCGTTTAATAGATGATGGATTGGGAATAATTAATAAAAACAGATTAACCGTTTAATTATTGAAAACGTTTTAAGGTTTCTTTTGTAAAGTCACTTAAAACCAGCTTTCCACTTATTTTAGCACGTTCTTTTAAAAGGGTATTCCAATGATCAGTACCTTCCCAAAAAACCGTTTTAATTTCCTTTAAAGCTTCAAGATTATAATTTGATAATTTTTCTGCTAGTGCTTTAACAGCTGCATCCAATGCATCGACGGATTCATAAACTTCTCCATATAAACCATTATTTTTAGCAAATTCTGGAGAAAAGAAAGTTTGTGCATTTATGGTCATTTGTGAAGTTACGGTCGCACCCATTTTTCTTGAAACTGCAGGCTCAATAACAAATGGCCCTATTCCAATACTTAATTCACTTAACTTAATTGATGCGAATTTGGTTGCCAAACAATAATCAGTTGCAGAAGCTAAGCCAACGCCGCCACCAACGGCTTTGCCCTGTACTCTTCCAATAATGAGTTTAGGACATTTGCGCATGGCATTTATAACATTGGCAAAACCCGAAAAGAATTGCTCTCCTTCTTGTGCCGTTGAAATGCTTATGAGCTCTTTAAAACTAGCACCCGCACAAAAAGTTCTGTCACCTCCACTTTTTAAAACCACTACTTTAATAGCTTGATTTCTTCCTGCTTCTACAATAGTTTGCTCTAGTTTGGATAAACTTTCACTTGGCAACGCATTTTGATCAGGATGAAAAAAGGTAATATACCCAACACTATTCTCAATTGCTAATTTCACATATGGTGTACTCATAGTCTTTTCTTTACAACAAGGCCGTAATTTAATTCAAACTTAATAATAAATCATTAAAAGGGAAGGTTTCCAACATCAACATTTCCACCTGAAAGAATGATTCCTATTTTTTTGTTTTTAAAATCGGCTTTACTTTTCAATAATGCCGCAAACGGAACGGCGCTTGAAGGTTCAATAACAATTTTCATACGTTCCCATATCAGTTTCATGGCCTCTATAATTTCTTCTTCTTCCACTCTGATGATACGTTCAACATATTTTTTAATAATCGGAAAATTTCTATCACCTAAAAAGGTGCGCAAACCATCTGCTATTGTATTGACCTGGTCATTAAACTCAATTTTTCCACTTAGCAAAGAACGATAAGCATCATCCGCATTTTTTGGTTCGCCGCCAATAACTTTACAATGATCTGAAAAAAAAGTAGCTGCCAAGGCCGTTCCTGCAATCAATCCCCCGCCACCAACCGGAGAAAAAATATAATCTAACTCCGGGTAATCCTCCAACAATTCCATGGCTGCTGTACCTTGCCCTAAAATAACCTGATCATCATTAGAGGGATGAATAAAAGTCGCTCCTGTTTCATTTTGAATTCTTGCAGCCATCTGTTCACGCGCCGTTGGATTAGAATCACATTCTATAATTTCACCTTTATACGTTTTAACTGCCTCTTTTTTAACCTGCGGTGCATTTTTAGGCATCACAATAAAGGCCTTAACTCCCATTTTCTTCGCTGCTAATGACAATGCCTGTGCAAAATTTCCGGAGGAATGTGTTACCACGCCTCTACGCCGTTCTTCATCTGATAAACTCAGTATAGCATTAGCCGCACCACGCATTTTAAACGCTCCCATTTTTTGGAAATTCTCACATTTAAAATACAGTTGCGCCTGAACCATATCGTTTAATAACTCAGAGGTTAATACCGGGGTTCTGTGTATATAGGGTTTCACACGTTCATGAACCTGTAAAAGGGTTTCTTTATTCATCTTCTAANTTAAAGTAAGGATTGTAAATAATTCCAATAATATTTCCCCAAGGATCATAAACAGATGCCACCATCAGCTCACCACCAACATTTGTAGGCTCTTCATGGGCTTTGGCTCCCAGACTAATTAAAAAATTAAAAGTTTTAAAAACATCATCAACTCCCCAATATGACAACACGCCTTCCCCTCGCAATATATCACCTTCAACCGGCATTAAACCCAGTTCATAACCTTTAATATTAAAGCCAACATAAAAAGGCTCATCAAAATATGGATCCGTCTCAAAAGCCTTTCTATACCAAGATTTAGCAGCTTCTAAATCATCTACTTTATAAGCGGTAGTTCTTAATCCTAACATATTAATAAATTATAAAATAATTCTTCTAATTTCGCATTAAATTGTAAAGTATGAAGATACTGAAAAAAACACCTTGTAACTATTGTTACATTCATTTCAAAATAAAATAAAGTAATTTGCATAAAATTTTTCAAAAAAAATATGGGACTATTTGATTTTCTAACTGGAAACAAAACGGAAAAAATTAAGGATTTTCAAGCAAGAGGCGCTGTTATAATTGATGTAAGAACTAAAGCCGAGTTTCAACAAGGCGCCATTCGAGGTTCAAAAAATATTCCTTTACAAAATATAAATACACAGATAGAAGCTATAAAAAAACTTAACAAACCTGTTATTGTTTGTTGTGCAAGTGGCATGCGTTCAGGAAGTGCGGCAAGTATTTTGAACAGCCAAGGCATTGAAACTTTAAACGGTGGCGGCTGGTCAAGTTTACATAGCAAACTATAAGGTTTTATAAAAAAACACCAGTCAGAAAATCATTTTACTGATTATACCGACTGGTGTTTTCAAAATATGAACTGATTAATAGCGAATTGAAAATACTTTAATTAACTGATATTCAGATAATTTTTCGACCAACTACTATTAAAAAAGTTTAAGCGTTATAGTTCATTTATTTCAACCACACTAAATTTTCAAATATTTTTAATGCTTTAAAACTTAATAAAAGGCAGCTTAATTTGAAGCTTTTTTTTGTTTTTTTCAAGGTTTTGAAGAAATGTCAGATGTGATTCTGAATTAGGATTAAATGGTTTATGTTGCAGGCCTTTTTGAATAACATCTACCTCATCCATTATGCTGTTGGAATCTTCAGAAATCCAGACTTCTTTAAACCTATTCCAAATATATTCAATAGCTAAGTGATTAGGATGTATCATATCTTCGGCATAAAATCTGTAATCTCTTAGTTCATCCATCATAATTTCATAGGAAGGGAAATAATGGATTTTATCGTTTAATGTAGAATGAATCGCCGTAATTAAATGTGATTTACTTTGTGTGTTTTCTATAAATCCATCCTTAAGGTGACGCACCGGAGATACTGTGAAAATTATAGCTACATCAGGATTCACTTTTTTTATTAAGCCCACCATATTTTCAAGCGATTGAACAATTTCTTCAACCGATAATAATTCTTTTGAAAATTGTTTTTGCGGGACTTTATGGCAATTGGCAACTATATTTTCAGACACCATAAA